>ERZ777306.2703-NODE-2703-length-21438-cov-4.855259_pt1 | contig 21438 bp, 6 predicted proteins | sample MGYA00374966_ERZ777306 | MGnify/ENA primary metagenome ERZ777306 (study PRJEB29329, sample SAMN06343882) | mouse gut metagenome | isolation source: Mouse cecum | place: Austria: Vienna | collected 2014-11-15 ...
CGACGTCCGGCGGATTCGGATACGGCGGTGACGCAGGTCAAGGTTCGGACGCCTACGGCGGCGGCGGCGGCGGCGGCGGTTGGTACGGCGGCGGCGGCGGCGGTAGTGACCACTCTCTTGTTGACGACAGCGGCGGCGGCGGCGGTTCGGGATATATAAAAAACGGACTTACAAATACGAGCAGTTCAAACGGTGCGCGTGCAAGTCACGGCTCTGCAAGAATTACGGCGGTAAGCGTCAACCAAGCGCCTACGTCCAAAAACGCGACGGTCGCGACGACAACGCGCGGCAACGGTAAAAATATTTCCGTGAGCGTAAGCAGCGTAGCTCAGGACGCAAACAGCGGTCAAACCATACACTTCTCGGCAGGCTCGTCCAACGGCGATACCATGCCCGGCGCAAACCAAGGCTTGTGGGTAAACAGCTCAACGCTTGCGACCAATTATGTGGATTGGGATTGGCCGAATAACACCACTTTGCGCATTAAAAACTTCAAGCGTTATCCGCGCGCGGGCGTGGACGGAATGAGCGCAAACGGAAAACTGACGCTCTATTGTTATGTGCGCGACAGTTACGGAACAACTACTACGCGCGGAATCACAAAGATAGCGTTCCATATCACCGTAAACGATCAAGGCGTAAGCATAATAAACACGTCGAACAATACGTCCGGTACCGATGTTACCGTCGGCGGAAATTATGTGCAATATAGTTACGGCTCGGGCGCGAACGCATATCATTACCGTCTCGGCGCGTCCAACAACACGAGCCAAACTTACGATTATCAAAACAACCCGGGAATATACAATAAGTCGAACGGCAAACAGACCGTTTTTGTTCCCGAACCGCTGACTCCGGCAAGGAGCAGCGCGGGCTTTACCATTTATGCGCGCGATTTGTATAAAGACCTCGATTCCACTTATGACGAAGTCGGTATCAAATCGGTATCTACCGATTCCAATTCGGCGTACTATTCCATAACTTACAATAAGAACACTGCCAAGTACGGCAGTACGGGGCTTGCCGAATCTATAACGATCAAACCTACGAGCGCGCGTCCGACGCGCGCGGTGTTTGCCGTACTCACTATCACCGCACAGGAGTGCGAGTCGGCGAGCAAGGCTGTTATAGGCAGTAACAACACGTCGTTGCAGTTGGCGTTCAAAATAGCCAATACGCGTCCGTATTTTGCGGCTACGTCTACGAGCGTTTACAACACCGGACTTTCCGAGCCTGTAATAACGCTGCAGCAGGGCAAGTATCAAGATATTCCCATATCTTCTATAGCTAAAGACATCGACGGCAATACGATGACCTATGCGATGACCAACAACGCGAGTTCTATCAAGGTTCCTACCAACGAGTTCGTGCCGGTAACGCTCGAGGGCAACGCCATTGCTTTGCAAAACACGTCCAACTATTATAATCAAGGCGCTAAAACCACCTCTACGCCTACGACGGGCGAGGGCAATCAAGCAACGGGCTTCAATTCCGATGCGCGGCGGAACACAAACGCATTGCTCGCGCTTGCAGGTTCGGCAGCCGCATCAAAAGCGTGCGTCACGTATTCTTTCGTGAACAATACCACGCTGCGATTGACGGGCAGAGCGGCAACCCATTATCAATATAACGACGATAACCGTAAAGGCGACTTTTATATTATGGTTCGCGTGATCGACGCGGGCGACAGTACCGATACGGGAATATGGTTCCCTATAGCGATCAAGGTCGAAGCGTCGAAACCGACGTCTCCGTCTACCGTCGCCAATTTCACGCTCGGCTATGACGACGTGATTACGAACACAACGCCCGAGGGCAGCAACTCCAAAAATCCCAGATCCAACCCGCATCCGATTTATCTCACGCCCATAAGCTATATGTCCGGCAATACGCTCAAGGGCGTAGGCTCGGTCAACGAGGGCGACTATGCGGATGTTACGCGTCAGGTTCAGCCTTTTGCGACCGACGGCGACGCGTACTCGTTCGGGCAAGGCTCGGGTATCGACAGCTCGTCCACGGTCGAGTGCGCATACAGACTCAACGATATAATCGTTCTCGATACGCGCAACGGTGCAAACCCGATAGTGCCGAGAAATACCGAAAACTTCTTTACCGTGGAGACGATAGATCTGTACGCCGCGCCGTCGGTGTTTACGTCGTTTACATCGGCGCAGCTCGAAAGATTGGGCATAACGCCGGTAACGCGAAACGGCAATATAGTTTGCTATAAATTCAAGGGCTTGAAGATCACGCCCAAGAGCGGCACGAACAACAATTTCTATCAGTTTGACGTTAAAGTGACCGATTCGCACGTGACCGATCCCACGGCACAGAACACGGCTGCGACCATTCCCGTATACATCAAAGTGGAAAACCGCGCCGTTTCGGTGCGCCGTGCCGCCGACGCCGACAATACTATACCGTTCAGACAAGTCGATAACGATATTACGTTTGTGGACGGCAACAACTCGCTCGGCACGTGGTACATGAACTACCGTATCGAGAAGTACGCGGTAGCCGGCGACGAGATATACATCACGCCGTACGATCTTGCGTACGATCCCGACAACTCCCCGACAGTCAATGCGGATGCGGCGAACGGCACGTTCAACTCCAACCCCGCGCTCGCGGGCTGGGCGACGGCAAAGAACGCGATACTGCAAACGTATTCCGTGCTTTCCACTTCCGCGCCGAGCATAAAAGCCTCGGCGGCTAACGTTACGTACAATCAGTTGCGGTTCGGCGGCGAAGCGTCGTTCAATTCCGCAGTCGCGCAGTTCGCCGGCTACATCTCGGCGGAAATGACCGAGAAAGACGGCGTGCCGTGCATAGTGGTCAAGGGCGTTTCGCGCACCTCGGCTAATATCCCCGTACTGCGTTTCACCGTGACGGACGGATTTACAAGCGTGGATTGCGCGATCGGCATAACGGTAAGCAACTCCGCGCCGTATCTCACCGTGCCGTCGGGCAAGTATTACAAACTCACCGCGGGAACGGCGGACACCGCCAACGACGTCATGAATGCGTTGGAATTCACCGTCGGTTCGCTCGTCGCCGATAAAGACACCGGCGATATCCCTACGTTCATGCCCGGCACGGTAAGAACCGTCGCATACGTAGGCGGTGAATACGCGGAGTATATCAAGGCTACTACTGCGGACGGCATTGTAAAGTACGTCAAATCGGATGCTTCCGATCCCGCCGCGGTTAAAATTTCGGATTACGTGTACGCCACGCTCGCAAAGAGCACCGACGCGCAAACGCTCGGCGTAGACGTTATAAGGGTAGAGGCTCGCTCGTCCACTCAATTGTTCGACGTGCCCGTATTCTTCGAGTTCCAAGTAACCGACGGTTACAGAGCCGATCCCCGTACGTCCACGCTGCGCGTGCAAGTAGAGGTAATGAACTCCGCGCCGCAATTCGCGCCGACGGATCTCGTTGCGCGCGAAAACGAGGAGACGGGCGGCACCGATTACGTTTGGAGTTTCTCATTCAAAAACCTCGCCGAAAAGGCGATGCCGCGCTACATCGTTAACGACGTCGCGCTCTATAATTCCACCGCGATCCCTACGACGGCTGTTTATAAAAAGCTGTTGTTCAACGATGCGGACGCTCGGCAAACCGTTCTTCTCCACGGCAGTTCGGCAACCCTCGTGGGTCAGTATACCGGCGACGGAATCATAACCGCAAACGATTTCGGCGACAATGCGGTCGTCTACGGCAAGACGTATGCCGATACTATCGCAAACAACTACTTGCAGATAGAGATAGAGTATTATCAAGCAGACGCGAACGGCGTTTTCTCCAAGATAACCAACGCAGGCGTCAAGAGCGAATATTGGGCGATAAAAATAATCGATAAAGCCAATACTTCCGCCGACGCGCTCTCCACGCAGATAGCGATCGCCATAAAGGACAATCACCACGGCGCGGCTGTATACGACGGTTCACGCGACGTAGATCGTGCGCAAACGGGCAGTTCGTCGTTTAATATTCTCAATCTGCGTTACGAATATCAACCCGTCGGACTTGTGGCAATGCACGACGTTTACCGCACCGACGGATACGGCGATTCGTACGTTCCCGTCGTAAACGAAAGCGGTGAAAGCACGGGCAAGTATGCCGTAGACAGCAATTCCGTAGAAGCTTATCAGTTCAAGGAAAACAGAAAGCCCAATTCGCAAGACGAAATGCGCAGTCTCACGTTTATAGACGACTTCAAGTATCAGTATTTCGTGGACACCGTTACAAAAACGACGGGCAGCGGCGATAATGTGGAAACGAGCTATTCGCTTACGTCCAAGCATTATGCGCCGAGCTTGACAAGCGCGTTCTTCTATAAACCCATAGAGGTCATGGATACCGGCAATACTGATGTTCCGCTGAGCTATCTCGCCATGCCCGCCATAATTAACATTAACGGCACGGGTAACGGCGCTTACGTCAAGCTCGCCGATACGACGAGCGGACGGGAACTTTCCAACGTGACTTTGTCCGACGGCACTACGTCTTGGGGCGCGGGCACGGATAAAGCGCTTTCGGAAAATCCGTATATCAACATCGAGTATTTGAACGAACGTAATTTTGTCGGTTCGGAGACTTACAGAAACACCAGGCGTTTCATACTCACTTCGGATACCAATCCCGAGTGGCAAAATGATAAATACGACGACGGCAACGGTGAACCCAGCCCGTTTGTTGAAGACAGAACGGGATTCAGATTTACCAAAAAAGGCGATAAGCGTCCCGCGGGTTCGCTCCGCTTGACGGTCAAGATGACCACGTCGGGCGAAAACAGCAAGATAGAAGACGTAGGCGTGGACATTAAAGTTCAGGATGCGCGCTTCGTGTTGCAAAATGATAATAATAAGAGCATCGGCATCGATATGACGATGAGCGATACTGCGGGCAAAAGCATTCGTCTTTCCCGCACCGGCGCTCATGACGACAATACGATCGGCGTAACTTACCAAGATAGAGACAGCAACGACGTGCTCAAGTTCTATATGCCGACCGCATCAAAGTCCGCGCTTTCTTCTACGCTCTCGGATGCGGAGATCGATCATTTGAACAATTCCGACATGTGTGCCGACGCATCCGCATACGTCCGTTATTTCGGTACGGCAAAGACCACCGAGGGATTTACGGACGTTATCAAAGCGCATGTGCCCAATAGGGGATACGACAAGTTCTTCGACGTAAGCCCCGTGAGCGGCGCGTCGAGCGTGTTGCAGTTTATTCCCAAGGCAAAGACCGATCTCAACCTCGTCGGCGATCTGGCGAGCTTGCAAGGCGACGCTTTGGCTGCCAAGCTCAAGACCGTGTACAATCTCGAAACGGAGACGGTAGGCGGCAAACTCAAAATTTACTATCCGTTCAAGGTCATAGTATACGACGATCTCGAAAACATGGGCTTGACCAACGGGTATTGGGACGCTATAACGATAAAGGTATATATCGGCAACGACGCTCCTACGTATACCGATAAAAACCAACCGAAGCTTACGCTCTCCGACGGTCACAACTATAATCATTACGACTTCAGCCTTACCAAAGGCGTAAACTTCACGGTGGACGTTACGTCGCTTATCAACGACAGCGACATGGCTCTCAACGGTCTGTCGTATCAAACTACGCCTATCGCAGGCGAAGCCGCATACACGAGCGATTACTTGCAAATGCCCGTTGTCGGCACAGGCAGCGACGCTCGAGTGAATTATACCATAGCGGCGCGCCCCGGCGCAACGCCCGTTACCGAATTGCCGTTCGACGTAACGCCTGCGGCGGATTCACCTTCGTCGATAGTGTTCGGTACGGAAAACGCGTTCAAAACGGAAGTGCTGTTGTTGCTCTCGTTCAAAGACACGTCTAACACAGAGCTTAAACTCGTGTTTGCAATTACGTATAACAACGAAAATCCCACGGCAAACGCAGATACGTATCGCGGCGGCGCGCTGAACATAACGATGACGCACGGCGATTCGTTCATGCTCCATGCCGCCGACGCGAGCAAGTTTGCGCCCGACACTACGGGCGGATACCTGTCGCCCGCGGCGTTCGGTTCGACGCAGGGCAATAAGTGGTTGGTCGATGCAAAGCATCCCACGTCCGACGGCTATTCCGCGACCGATTACAGAGGCGGCAACACGAGCGCCGCTACCATGTACGGCAACTTCGGTTTCATGACGGAGATCGATTACGAAAAGCCCGAAGGCGGCAAGCTCGGCTCGCTCATTCTCGGCAGCGACGACGCGGCAAGCACGCTCAGATTCAACGTCGGCGCAAGCTCTCCCGTACTGTTCGATAACAACGACGGGGCTAACTTCACGGTTACCGCTTGCGACTATCTTGCGACCGAGGCGTCGCTCGAGAACGGCGGCAATTATCAATACCTGCCCATGTCTGTCAAGATCGTTGCGACGGGCGTTATATCCAACGCGCGCATGCGGCTCGTTCTTACCGACGGCAGCAATCCTTACACGGTGGAGCTGTACGTAACGGTGCTTTCCACGCCGCCCGTAGCCAAGACCGACGGCTTGCCCGCAGGGCTTACCGTCGTGAACGGCGAGCAGAATACCTACGCGCTCAACCTCAACTACGGCGACGTTTGGGAGCAGAGACTCTCGCGCATCGCGACCGACGTCGATACGGGCGACGATAACTACTTCGCTATGCCCGCAGTATACGACGGGCTCGTAGCCGGCGTGACCGGCGCGGCTTCCGCGGTAACAGCGGAGCAGGGCGCGGACAGAAGCGGCTTTAACACGCTGAAGATCACCGCTACCGACTACATTTCCACCGCCGACGAGAACAACTACGCGTTGGTCAAATTCCGTATCAACGACAGACACGGCATGCAGTCGGAAGAGATCAAAATCCGCGTGTACGTATCTTCGCACGATGCGGAGTCGCTCGCTACCGCGACCAACATCAAACCCGTTGCGGTCAAGAGCTATAAAGAATTCGCAGACGACGGCGTGCAAACTACGATCGCTTTGATAAGCGACGGTTCAAACGTCAACACTACGATAATCGCCGATATAGACGTAAACGCGCCTTCCGCGCTTTACGACGTGGAAGTGTACGGCTTGTACAAAGAGACTGATAACGGAGTGGAGCAAACGACAGTCGATTCGCTCAACTTCGATAAGGCGCTCATAGTCAAGCGCATACAAAGACACGGCGATACCGCGGGCGTTTACACCTACGGAAGCGGCAAGATATACGAGTATGTAAACGGCATGTTCGGTATGGAAATATCCGAAGACGGCAAACAGCTCATATTCACGCCCGTAGCGTCCACGATAGCGAGCGCGGGCAACGCGCCCCGTCCCGTTGCGCTGTTCGTGCGCGTCAGCAAAAATTGCACGAGCCGCTCCGAAGACGGAACGGTCGGCTATACAAAAGAGGCTGTCGGCGCGTATTTGAACGCTACGGTTGCCAACTCCTTGCCCGTGGCGGTGCCTTCGTCCGGTCTCAACTACGGTTATCCGCAAATACCTACTTACGATGACGACGAGAACACGATCATGCAGAGCCGCGACTCCGATTTCTTGGAGTTCTCCGGCTCGGCGGGCGATTCTCTCACTTGGAATCTGTACGATACCGCCGATCGTAACCACGGTTTGTTCTACGATTACGATATGCTCAACATGATCGACAGACAGGGCAAAAACATCGGCAACGAACAGCTTGTGTACGTAAGCGGCAAGGTAGCCGAAAGCTACGTGACCGAGGACGGCGAAACCAAGACTACGCCGCGCGACGCGCTGCTCACGTCCAATCCCGTGCTTTCCGTGGTAAGCGACGACGCAAACCACACGGTCAGCATAAATATCAACCGCAAAGTATTTACGGGTCAGTCTTCCGCGACCGGTTCGGATACTTCCACCGTCATACCCGTAGAGATAACTTGCGCGGATATACTTTCGTACCGCGCGGGCAACATCTCAAACTACGTGAAAACGGTCATACTCGTAACCGTCAACAACGATGTTCCCGAGTTCAAAACGGTAACTCTCGACGAATCGGGCAGACGTTATCAATTGACGTATTCCGAAGCGTCGGGTTACAACCTTTACGCAACTGTCCGTTACAACGAATCGCTCACCATCTCGCTGCGCGATATCATCGAGGATCAGGACTTTAATATGGATTCGTATTCGCTCGTAGGCGGAGACGGGTTCTTGACCTCGAAAAATCAAGCTATATACGGCGATATGTTGCAGAGCGAACGCTTGTTCAACTTCACGTACGACGAAAGCTCCAACGATTACGACGTATCGACGATACGCAGCATCACGTTCAAGGGCATTTCCGCCAAGCGCGGCGCTACGGCGACTACAAAGCTCCGCTTTACCGACTCCACACGACGCGACAAGACAAGCGAGCTAAACGTGCATCTCACCGTAGGCAATACCGCGCCGGCGGCGATAAACTCCGTAACGGAATTGACTATCATGGGCGCAAAACGCGTCACTGCGATGAATAACGACGGTGTGGAAGAGGATGTCAGCCCGATTCCCGATCCCGTCACGTTCAATATCATCGATTACGTCACCGATATAAACGGCGACGCCGTAAACGCCTTGACTTCCGACGGACACAAGACTTACGTATATATCAACGAGATCCGTACCGACGAACGATACGAGTATTCGCTGTTCGGACCGCGCGTCGACGCGGACAGCGCCGACGGTATCGAAACGACGTTGCTGTGCGACGTCAATTGGTACGAAACCGAGACCGATCCCCAAAATCAAAATCATCAGGGATTCGGCATTACCGTAGTTCCCGGCGTGTACGGCACGCAGTACTTCGTGCTCACCGTCGAAGACGGCGGTTACATCGCAGGTATGGAAGCGGGCGTCAGCGATTCGCTTACGTGTCAGGTCATAATCAAAGTGACCGTCGCGTGCCCGATAGCCGAGCCGGAAGAGGGCGAGGACTTGCCGTCGTTCGATATTGCGAGCAAGGTCAAGCGCACGGTCACGCCGTCGCTGCTGCTCGACACCGAAGAAGTGCCCAACGCTTCCGCGGGCTACACGATTAAGAGCATTACGTCCGCAGGCTCCGCCGTGACCGTATTCTCTCCCGAAGAAGACGAGACGCGCGCGGCTTCCGCTTGGCGAATAGTGGGCAACTACGTATCGTCCGAAAAGCCCGTTATTACCGTAACGTTCGATGTGGGCGGTTTGGAAGTGGTACGCGACTTTGCCGTCAACGTAACAAACAACAACGCGCCGAGACTCAAAGAGATTGAGAATATCGGTATCTATCAAGTTTCGCAGCTCGTCAACAACACGATAACCATCCGTCCCGAGGATTGGTTCATCGATGACGACGTAGAGGACGTGATGGCGTTCCGCTCGCCGATAAAAGTCCAAGTCGGCGCGTATGCCAACGTCAAGCTCAGCGGCGATAATCTCGTGATAACGTTCCTCGGCAGAGGTTCTACCGATCTCACGTTCAATATCACCGACAGCACGGGCGTGCTTTACACCAAGACGATCGAGATAGGCTGCAGCGACATGGCGGAGCTTAACGGCTGGAATTCCATGATCGCCAATATCCAGCGCAGACCGTTGATATACGGTATCGTATTCGGCGCGGTATTGCTCTTGATCCTGCTCATCATTATCATTTCGGTCGTCGTGTCCAAAAAGAGAAAGATGCGCAGAGAGATCGAGGCGTTGCTCGCATCCGAGAACGAACTCAACGAGGAGATGATGCGTTTGTTCGCCTCGACGAGCATGTCGGCGCAACCGTTTGCATACCTCGCGCCTACGCCTGCGGCAGTGAACGATCCCGGGCTTATGATCGGCTCGTCGCAGCCGCCCGTTACCAACAGCTTGCAACTCGGCGCGGGTACGGGTCAGAATATAGGAACGAGCATGCAGGCTTTGCCTTCGGGTCAGAGCGCGCAGCAAACGCCGCCGCAACAGCAGCGTCCGCCCGTGCGCCCCGCACAGCCTCAGCAACAGCGTCCCGCTCAGCCGCAACAGCCGCAGAGACCGTACGGTCAAACGCAGCAGCCGTATCCGAGAACGGCAGCGCCGCAACAGCAGCGTCCGCCTTATCCGCAGACACAGCAGCCGCAAAGACCGCAAGCGCAGTATCCCAAAACGAACAATGCGCAGAATAAGGTAGCCAACGACGGTTTCGACCCCGACAGCTTCTGATAAAAAACAAAGATCGACCGAGTGCGCGATATGCGCTCGGTCGATCTTCTTTTCAGCCGCGCTGCTCGCACCTATTTCGGTCGCGCAAAGAAATAAAAAAAACAATCATGTATTGATTGACATGGCGTGTGAATTTTGTTAAAATGAATAAGTATGGATATTCACGCGAAACGTAATAATTCAAGAGAAGTGTATCACACGTTATACATTTCTCTTTTTTTAGAAACGATCGCGGAAAGATCCGTGCTTTAGGGAGGGATCATGAACGAAATCGAACAAAGGTACAACGAATGGAAGGCGAAAGCCGAGGGTCTTGCCGCAGAGCTCGCCGCGATGAGCGCGGACGATGTTCAGGAAGCGTTTTACAAAGACCTCGAGTTCGGCACGGCGGGCTTGCGCGGCATACTCGGCGCGGGCACGAACAGACTCAATAATTACACGATAGGCAAGGTCACGCAAGGACTTGCCGACTACTTGCTCGCGCACGTAAAAAAGCCCGCGGTGGCGATAAGCTACGATTCGCGTAAGTTCTCGGAGGAGTTTGCGCGGCATGCCGCGGCTGTGCTCGCGCATAACGGCATAAAGACGTATATAACGGGCGAACTCAAACCCACGCCGTATCTGTCGTTTATGGTTCGGCATTTCGGCTGCGACGCGGGCATAATGATAACGGCGAGCCATAACCCCGCAAAGTTCAACGGCTACAAGGTGTACGGATCGGACGGCTGTCAGGTCACGGATAAAGCCGCGGGCGAAATATTCGATTACATACAGCGCGTCAAAACGTTCGACGTAAAAGCGGTCGACTATGCCGCCGCCGTCGAGAAAGGTTGCGTATCGGTGGCGGACGTCACGCGCGAGTATCTCGATTGCGTGTACGAACGTTCCGTGTCGGATAAGCGCAAGCTGTCCATAGTGTACACGCCGCTCAACGGAACGGGTTGCGACATAGTGCCGCAAATGCTGCGGGAGCGCGGATTCGACGACGTAACGGTCGTTCCCGAGCAAGCGCGACCCGACGGCAGTTTCGCTACTTGCCCGTACCCCAATCCCGAAAAAGCCGAGGCGCTCAACCTCGCGCTGGAGCTTGCAAAGAGCCGCGGCGCGGACATAGTGATAGGCACCGACCCCGATGCTGACAGAATAGGCGCGGCGGTCAAGACGAAAAACGGATACAGGCTCATAACGGGCAACGAAATGGGCGTTTTGCTCATCGATTTCGTTTTTTCGCATTCTAAGCATCTGCCCGAAAAACCCGTCGCGGTAAAGACCATAGTAACCACCGACCTCGCGGCGCGAGTTGCGGAAAGCTACGGCGCGGAGATGCGCGAGGTGCTCACCGGTTTTAAGTATATCGGCGAAGTCATCAAAAAACTCGAAGAAAAAGGCGAAGGCGAGCGTTTCGTAATAGGCTACGAGGAAAGCTACGGCTATCTTTCGGGCACGTACGTGCGCGATAAGGACGCAGTCGTTGCGACTATGCTCGTCGCGGAAATGGCTGCCGCGTATCTTGCCGAGGGCAAAACGCTCGAGGACGTTCTCGACGGTATCTACTCCGAATACGGCAGATACTTCCACCGCACGGTGTCGTTTACGTACGAGGGCGTAGCGGGCGCGCAAAAGATGAAAGACGTGCTTGCCGGCGTGCGCAAAAATCCGCCGCGCGATATAGACGGCTCGGCTGTGGTGCAGAGCATAGACTATATGACGCAGACGCAATTCGATCTGCCCAAGTCCGACGTTCTGTCGTTCAAGGCGAGCGACGGCAGCAAGCTTATAATCCGTCCGTCCGGCACGGAGCCGCTTATAAAAGTGTATATCACAGCGGCGACGGGCGGCGAAGCGCGCATAGACTCCATACTCGAGCAAGCGCAAAAATTCATGGCGTAACGCGGCAGAAACGCACGTAAGTCGCAAGGAGAAATTTATGGACAACACCAAGAGCGAGCTTATCGAGTACGTTCGCGAAAACGACGTCAAGTTCGTTAAGCTTACGTTCTGCGACCTATTGGGTAGGCAGAGAAACATCACAATATTGAGCTCGCAGCTCGAGGATGCGTTCGAGAACGGCGTAGCGATCGACAGTTCCGCAGTAACGGGCAAGGGCGGTATAGACCTAAAGTTAATGCCGGTGTCCGCTATGCTGTCGGACACGCCGTGGCGTCCGCACTCGGGCAGAGTGGTGAGCGTGTTTTGCAAGCTCGGCGATATAGACTGCAAGCCGTACGAATGCGATCCGATGGTGCTTTTGGAAGAGCAGGTGCGCGCGCTCGAAAAGATCGGCATAACCGCCGAGGTAGCGACGGAGTGCGAGTTTTACGTGTTCAAGCGCGACGAGGATAAGATCGAGCCTATAGACAACGGCGATTACTGCTCGTGCGCGCCGTTCGATCTTTGCGAAAATATCCGCCGCGACGTTATATTGAGCTTGGAGGACGTCGGGCTTAAGCCGATCTCCGCGCACCACGAGCGCGGTCCGGGTCAGAACGAAGTGGACTTCGAGCGATCCGATCCTATGACTGCGGCGCGGAACTTCGTCATGTTCAAAGCCGCGGTCAAAAACGTATGCTATATAAACGGCACGGTCGCGTCGTTCATGCCGCGTCCCCTGTCAGGGCAGCCGGGCAGCGGATTGCACATCGCGATAACGCTCAAGGGCGCGGATCGGGCGGCTACCGACGCGTTCGCCGAGGGCGTGCTGCGTCGTTACAGAGAGATCTCGTGTCTTGCCAATCCGACGCTTAACAGCTACAAACGGCTCAAAAAGGCGTTCGGAATAGGCTACGCGAGTTTGCGCGGCGCAGCGCCTATGCGCATATTCGGCGATAATATAATCCAGCTGCGCACATCCGATTCCACCTGTAATATTTTCTCGGTGCTCGCGCTCGTTTTCGCGGCGGGCAGAGAGGGCATAGAAAACGGTTGCAAACTCCGCAAGGAGGGCGAGACCGACGGCGTTATGTTCGACAGTATCGAGGACGCTATCGCGTTTGCTCGCAAGAGCAAATGGTTGCACGCTCGGATACCCGCGCGGCTCGACGAAGTGCTCGACACAATCGAGCGTCGGTGCAAAGCGGCTAAGGAGCTGAAGACCGACGCGGAGTTCTTTGATTTTTACGCCGATATTTAACGCTGTCGAGACGCATTGCCCAAGTGAGAAAATAAGCACAAAGACGTGCAGCATTTGTTGACAAGGAGGTCGATTTATTGGACGCGCTGATCGTTGCGAGTACCGCAAAGCAGCAACACGCATTGTCTGACGTATTGCATACGGCAAAAATAGACAGCGTGATATGTTCCACCGCCGCAGAGGCGCGGCGCGCGTCTATTTGTCGACCTTTTGATTTGTTCGTCATAAACGGCGGACTTTCGGACGAGGACGGGCACGATCTTGCGACCGACCTTGCGGGGATTCATGACTGCGGCGGCGTGTATATAGACGAGTTTGCCAAAGCGGACATGTTCGAGGACGATCTCGCGAACGTGGGCGTGATAACGCTCGTGCGCCCAATAACCAAATCTTCGCTGTACGATGCGGTGCGCATGCTGTCGGTCGCAAACCTTCGCGTCGCGTCGCTCAAAAAGAAAAACTACGAGTTAAGCTCCAAGCTCGAGGATATGAAGTATATCACTCGGGCAAAGATAGCGCTCATGCGCTCGCTCGGACTTACGGAGGAGCAAGCGCACAAGTATATAGAAAAAAAATCAATGGATATGCGCGTTTCGCGGCGTAAAGTCGCAATTGATATTCTCAAAACCTACGAGGCGATTTGACACATGTTTTCGGAAAAACCAAAAGAAGAATGCGGCGTTTTCGGCATAATCGCGTCGAAACCGATACCCGCAGTACCGTATGCGGCGAGCGCGCTCATGGCGTTGCAGCACCGCGGCGAGGAGAGCGCGGGCATCGCGACGTTTGTCGACGGCAAGCTCAAATGCAAAAAGGGCATGGGTCAGGTGTCCGACGTTTTTACGTCCGATTATATGGAGTACGCCCCGAACACCAAGATAGCCGTAGGGCACGTCAGATACTCCACGGCGGGGTCTTGCTCTCTCGAAAACGCACAGCCGATAGAGACGGTACATTCCAAGATTTCGCTCGCGCTTGCGCATAACGGAAACCTTACCAATTCGTTGCAGATACGCCGCGAACTCATCCAGTCGGGTATGGTGTTGCACACCACCAACGACACCGAGGTCGTCAATATTTTGATAGTTCGCAACATGCTCGACGGCAACGATCTCGAGCACGCAGTGCTTAACGCCATGAATTTTATTCAGGGCGCGTTTTCCATAGTTATAGCGGCAAAGGATAAAATGATAGCGGTGCGAGACCGCAACGGATTCCGACCGCTGTGCATGGGACGCTTGGGCGACGCCGCGGTGTTCGCGTCCGAAACATGCGCGCTCGACGCGCTCGGCGCGGAGTTCGTGCGCGACGTAAAGCCGGGCGAAATGATAAGCTGCGATACAAAAGGGAATATTTCGTCGTTTATGCTCGACAACTCGTCGCAGAGCGGAATGTGCTCGTTCGAGTTCGTGTACTTTGCAAGACCGGATTCGTACATAGACGGGATAAGCGTTTACGAGGCGCGCGTGCGCATGGGGAGAGCGCTGTATAGGCAATTGCCTACCGAAGCCGATTACGTGTGCGGCGTGCCCGATTCGGGTTTACAGGCGGCGCAGGGCTATTCGCTCGAGTCGGGGATACCTATGGCGCCCGCGTTCGTTAAGAACAAGTACATAGGGCGTTCGTTCATACTGCCCGATCAGTTACGGCGCGAAAGCGCGGTAAATACCAAGCTCAATCCCATTCGCGCTACGGTAAAGGGCAAGCGTATAGTGCTCATAGACGATTCGATCGTGCGTTCGACTACGAGCACGCGAATAATAAAAATGCTGCGCAATGCGGGCGCGAGCGAAGTGCATATGCGCATAAGCTCGCCGCCGTTCAAGTACGAATGTTATTTCGGAACGGATATAGACAACAGAGACAACCTGATCGCAAACAAGTTCGACATAAATGGCATTTGCGAAAAGATAGGCGCGGACAGTTTGGAATACCTTACGGTCGAAAATCTGCGCGCGTCGATCTCGCCCGATATGAGTTTTTGCACGGGCTGTTTTACGGGCGATTACCCTGCGCCCGTCACGCCTACGCTGAAAAACATGTTCGACGGCGGAGACAATTGAAAAAGCTTGCAGGCGAAAATATCGCATTTGCACAAGGAGATGACAGTCAAACTATGGAACGCTATTTGATTTTGAAAGACGGCACCGTTTTTCGCGGCGAGGCTATCGGCGCGAGCGGAACGGTCATAGGCGAAGCCGTGTTCACTACGGCGATGTGCGGATATTTGATGACGCTCACCGACCCGAGTTATTACGGTCAGATTGTCGCGCACACTTTCCCTATGATAGGCAATTACGGCGCTATCGAGGCGGACAGCGAGAGCGCGCAGCCGCGGCTCGCCGGCTATGTGGTGCGCGAACTGTGCGGCGCAGGCTCTAACTTCCGCAAAGAGGGCGAACTCGACGACTATCTCAAGCGCAAAGGCATAGTAGGTATAGCGGGTATAGACACGCGCGCGCTGACGCGCAAGATACGTTCGTCCGGCGTAATGAACGCCATGATCTGCGACGACGTTAAAAACCTGCCGCAAAAGCTCGCCGCGATCAAAAAGTTCAAGGTAGAGCGCGCCGTAGAGGAAACGTCGTGCGCATCCGCTTGTACGGTAAACGTATCGGACGCGGAACATAAATACAAAGTGGTGCTTTACGATTTCGGCGCTAAGCTCAATATAGAACGCGAGCTTATCTCGCGCGGCTGCGCGGTAGTGCGCGTGCCGTTCGATACGACCGCGGAACAAGCGTTGGCGTATGCTCCCGACGGTATCATGCTGTCCAACGGCGGCGGCAATCCGGCGGTTAATACCGCGGTCATAGCGGAAATAGCAAAACTGTGCAAGAGCGGAGTGCCAATGTTCGGCATATGCCTCGGGCATCAGCTCATGGCGCTCGCAAACGGTGCGTCTACGGTAAAGCTCAAGTACGGACATCGCGGCGGCAATCAGCCCGTCAAGGATCTCGTAACGGGTAGAACGTACATAACCAGCCAAAACCACGGCTACGCCGTAAAGGGCGCGAGCGTAGATCCCGCGATCGCCGCCGTGCGATTCGTAAACGCCAACGACAAAACTGTCGAGGGCATAGACTACTTGAACGCACCTGCGTTTTCGGTGCAGTTTCACCCCGAGGCGTGCGGCGGACCTAAAGATACGGAGTTTTTGTTCGAGCGTTTCATAAAGCTCATGGAGGAATATCATGCCGGCAGATAAAAGTATAAAAAAGGTGCTCGTCATAGGTTCGGGTCCTATCACCATAGGACAGGCGGCGGAGTTCGACTATGCGGGCACTCAGGCGTGCAGAACGCTCAAAAGCAAAAAGATTGAAGTGGTGCTTGTCAATTCCAACCCCGCGACGATAATGACCGACAAGGCTATGGCGGATTCCATATACATCGAGCCGCTCACCGTGCCAACGCTCGAGCGTATCATAGCCATGGAAAAGCCGGACGGAATACTCCCGGGGTTAGGCGGACAAACGGGTCTCACACTGTCTATGGAACTTGCCAAATCGGGATTTTTGGACAAGCACGGAGTGAGACTGTTGGGCGTGCGCTCCGAAACGATAGACAAAGCCGAGGACAGAGAGCTGTTCAAGGAAGCCATGATCGAGATAGGTCAGCCGTGCGTGCCGAGCGTCGTAGTGAACGACGAGCAGGCGGCGGTAGACTTTGCGAACAAGATCGGATATCCCGTAATAGTCCGCCCTGCGTTCACGCTCGGCGGCGCAGGCGGCGGTATTGCCGAAAACGAGCGGGAACTGCGCGAAATCGCGCGCGGCGGGCTTGAGCTTTCGCCCATACATCAAACTCTTATAGAAAAAAGCATTTACGGTTGGAAGGAGATCGAGTTCGAGGTAATGCGCGATAGGCTCGGCAACGTTATTTGCGTGTGCTCTATGGAAAACCTCGATCCCGTAGGTATACATACGGGTGACAGCATTGTCGTTGCGCCTACTATGACGCTGTCCGATAAAGATTATCAAATGCTGCGCTCGGCTGCGCTCGATATAATAACGCACTTGAAGATAGAGGGCGGGTGCAACTGTCAGTTCGCGCTCGATCCCAAATCGAGCGAGTATGCCGTTATAGAAGTCAATCCGCGCGTGTCGAGAAGTTCGGCGCTCGCGTCCAAAGCGACGGGCTATCCCATTGCCAAGGTGACCACGCTTATCGCACTCGGTTACACGCTCGACGAGATAACGAATTCCGTAACGGGCAAGACCTGCGCATGCTTCGAGCCGGCTATAGATTATTGTGTCGTCAAACTCCCTAAGTGGCCGTTTGATAAGTTCGTATATGCCAAGCGCACGCTCGGCACGCAAATGAAAGCGACGGGCGAGGTCATGTCGATAGCTACCAACTTCGAGGCAGGCTTGCTCAAAGCCGTGCGCGGCGCGCTCGGTTGCGACACGCTCGACAACGCTCGGTATTCTCAGCTTACCGACGAGCAGATAGACGATATGCTCATGCCCGCGAGCGACTACCGTTTGTTCATTCTGTACGAGGCGGTAAAGCGCGGCATTTCGCTCGAACATATCAACGAAAAAACCAAGATCGACATGTGGTTCTTGCACAAGATCCAAAATCTCGTCGATTTCGAGCGGCACATAAAAGACAGACCGTTGACCAAAGACGAATATATCAAGGGCAAAAAACTCGGGTACACGGACAAGGCTTTGCGCAAGATATGCGGGAACGAACTTCCTTGCAAGCGTCGCGCGGTGTTCAAAACCGTGGATACGTGCGCCGCGGAGTTCAAGGCGGAAACGCCGTACTTCTACTCTACGTACGACGACGAGAACGAAGCCAAAGAATATATATCGGAGCGCAACAGCGGCAAAAAGCGCGTTATAGTTTTCGGCTCCGGTCCTATCAGGATAGGTCAGGGCATAGAATTCGACTATGCGTCGGTCCACTGCGTTTGGGAACTGAAAGAACTCGGCTACGACGTGGCTATAGTGAACAATAACCCCGAGACGGTATCCACCGATTTCGACACGGCGGACAGGCTGTACTTCGAGCCGCTCACCGACGAGGATGTTGAAAACGTGATAGCTACCGAGCGTCCGTACGGCGCGGTGGTGGCGTTCGGCGGTCAAACCGCGATAAAGCTGACAAAACACTTGAGCGAGCTTGGCGTGCGAATACTCGGCACTCCCGCCGATTCTATCGACGCGGCGGAGGACAGAGAACGGTTCGACGCATTGCTCGAGCGGCTCGGCATAGCGCGTCCGAAGGGACACACGGTAAAGACCGAGGAAGAGGCGCTCGCCGCGGGCAGCGCGCTCGGCTATCCCGTGCTGTTGCGTCCGTCGTACGTTCTCGGCGGGCAAAACATGATAATAGCGTTCTCGGCGGACGACGTCAAAGAGTACATGAAAATCATACTCGACGAAAATCCCGACAATATCGTTCTTATCGATAAATACGTGATGGGCACGGAAATAGAAGTCGACGCCATATGCGACGGCGAGGATATTCTCATTCCCGGCATAATGGAGCATATAGAGCGTGCGGGTATCCACAGCGGCGACTCGATAGCGGTATACCCCGCGCAGAATATCTCCGACAAGAACAAGGAAGAGCTTATAGAATACACCAAACAGCTCGCAACCGCGCTCGACACGAAAGGGCTTGTAAATATTCAGTACATAATCTGCGACGGCAAGATATACGTTATAGAGGTAAATCCGCGTTCGTCGCGCACAATTCCGTATATTTCCAAAGTGACGGGCGTGCCTATGATCAAGCTTGCCACCGAGTGCATGGTCGGCAAAAAACTGAGCAAGCTCGGTTACGGCACGGGGCTGTACAAGTCCGCGCCGTACGTAGCGGTAAAAGTGCCCATATTCTCGTTTGAAAAGCTCACCGACCTCGATACGCACTTGGGACCCGAAATGAAATCCACGGGCGAAGTGCTCGGCGTCGGCAAGAGCTTGGGCGAGGCGCTCTATAAAGGATTGGTCGCGGCAAACTACAAGATGAAACGTTCCGGCGGCATACTCTTATCTGTGCGCGACACCGACAAAACCGAGATCGCCAACGTCGCAAAGAACTACTACGAACTCGGTTTCGAGCTGTACGCCACGCGCGGCACGGCGGAAGTAATCAAAAACTCGGGCATGCCCGTGACGGTAGTGGAAAAGATAAATGAGGCGGACGACAGATCGCTTACCACTATGGGCGTGCTCAATTCGGGCAAGATCGATTACTTCGTGTCCACTTCGACGCGTGGCAGAATACCGACGCGCGACGACGTAATACTGCGCAGACGCGCCGTCATGCTCAATATCCCGTGTCTGACCGCTATCGACACAGCAAACGCGTTGAGCTTTGCGCTCAAGAGCAGATACAGTCAATACAATACCGAGCTTGTCGATATAAACAACATGCGTACCGACAGACAGCGGCTCAACTTCATAAAAATGCAGGGTTGCGGCAACGACTACATCTATGTCGATTGCCTCACTAAACCCATAACCAATATGGAATCGGTCGCGGTCAATCTTTCCGACAGACATTTCAGCGTGGGCGGCGACGGCGTGATATTCATTTACCCGTCCGAAACTTGCGACGCAAAAATGCGTATGTTCAACGCCGACGGCTCGGAGGGTCGCATGTGCGGCAACGGCATACGCTGCGTGGGCAAGTACCTTTACGACAATCATAAGACCGATAAACTCGACATTACCGTGGATACTCTTTCGGGCGTTAAAAAACTCAAGCTGTTCGCGCGCGACGGCAAAGTCAATTCTGTGCGCGTGGATATGGGCAAGACCGAGTTCGCTCCGAACAAAGTGCCCGTCAAACTCGACGGAGAGCGCATAGTAGGGCGCAAGGTCGAGACCAAACGCGGCGAGTACGAAATAACGTGTTCGTCGATGGGTAATCCGCATTGCACCGTGTTCGTCGGCGACGTTCAAAATTTGGACGTTGCGGGTATAGGTAAAGCGATAATAGAAACGGGCTTGTTCCCCGAGGGCGCAAACGTCGGATTCGTTCAGATAATAGACCGTACGCACCTCAAAGTCCGCGTATACGAGCGCGGCACCGGCGAAACTCTCGCTTGCGGCACGGGCGCGTGCGCGAGCGTGGCGGCGGCTGTGCTTAACGGGCATTGCGACGCCGATACCGACGTTTTCGTGAGATTGCCGGGCGGCGAACTGATCATTCATTACACGGACGATACCGTATACCTTACGGGCGAAGCGCACGAGGTGTTCCGAGGAACCGTCAAACTATAATAAACATTGCAAAAACAAATCACAGGAAATAATCAATATGACGACAAAATACATATTCGTAACGGGCGGAGTCGTATCCGGTCTCGGCAAAGGAATAACGGCGGCAAGTCTCGGGCTTATACTCAAGTCCAAGGGGCTTAAGGTGATCGCGCAAAAGCTCGATCCGTATATCAACGAGGATCCCGGTACAATGAACCCGACGCAGCACGGCGAGGTTTTCGTGACCGAAGACGGCGCGGAGACCGATCTCGACCTCGGGCATTACGAGCGGTTCATAGACGAAAACCTCAATAAGTTTTCCAACCTCACCACGGGCAGAGTCTATAAAAAAGTGCTCGACAACGAGCGCAACGGCTTATACGGCGGAAAGACTGTTCAGGTCATACCCAATGTTACCGACGTTATCAAGGACTTTATAGGCGCGGTCGGCGAGGAGAGCGGCGCGGACGTCGTGATCACGGAGATAGGCGGCACGGTGGGCGATATCGAAAGCTTGCCGTTTATCGAGGCAATACGGCAGATGAGCAACAAGGTGGGCAGAGAGAACTGCCTGTTTGTGCACGTCACGCTCGCGCCCACGCTTAAATCGAGCGGCGAAGTCAAAACAAAACCCACGCAGCACTCGGTAAAAACGTTGCGCAGTCTCGGCGTTTCGCCCAATATCATAATGATCCGCACGAGCAAGCCTATCGATGCGGAGACCAAGCAAAATCTCGCGCTGTACTGCAACGTCGAGCCGGATTGCATAATCGAAAACCGCGACGCGGATCTTTTGTACGAAGTTCCGCTTATGCTGCTCGACGGCGGCATAGAGAATATAGTAACTCGCGAGCTGGGCTTACCGCAGACCGAGCCGCGGCTCGACGATTGGCGCGCCATGGTGCAA
>ERZ777306.2706-NODE-2706-length-21397-cov-6.144457_pt1 | contig 21397 bp, 19 predicted proteins | sample MGYA00374966_ERZ777306 | MGnify/ENA primary metagenome ERZ777306 (study PRJEB29329, sample SAMN06343882) | mouse gut metagenome | isolation source: Mouse cecum | place: Austria: Vienna | collected 2014-11-15 ...
CCTTCTTGGCAGCCTCGCGAGCAGCCACGGTATCCTTGGCGGAACCGAAGCGATCGGCGAAGCGCTGCACGCGTCCACCGGAGTCAATCAGCTTCTGCTGGCCAGTGTAGAAGGGATGGCAGGCGTTGCACAGGTCCACGCGAATCTCCGGCTTGGTGGAGCGGGTGGTGAAGGTGTTGCCGCAGCTGCAGCGCACAACGCACTCCATGTACTCGGGATGAATTCCTTGCTTCATTCTTTTTCTCCTATGGTTCGTGTTCTTGGTTTCCGACCAAGCAACATCTTTCGCCCGGGCAGGCCGGGCAGACAGCCTGCCTATATTAGCACGGGGCCGCAGAAACGCAAGAAACCGCACAGCAACTGCGCATTTCCTCCGATTTACGGCAGCCATTCAAGGTACCTGCGCGCAACTCCTTGAAGAGCAGCGGCTCTCCCCTTGAAGCGAATGGCAGCGCCTTGTTATTCTTCCCAGATTATTTCGCGGTAGACGATGCCGCGGGCGTCTAACTCGTCGAACAGCTGCTGGGGGGTGAGAGCCTTCACCGGTGAACGCTGAAAGTCCTTCGGGTTGCGGGTAATGATGTAATCGGCGCCGATTTTCTTGGCGCAGCAGGCCACCAGGCAATCCTCGAAGTCGGCCCATTTTTGCGACAGCGCGTCAGCCACATTATCGGCCGACACGCCCACCACCTTAAGGAAGGAAAGGTCCTCCTCTATCATGCGCTGCGCCTCGCAGCTCCCAAAATCCTTCCGCAGCAGATAGAAAAGGTCGGTAACCATACTGGCCGTTATATAGGTGCGGGCCTCGCCATAAATGCCCAACAAGCAGGCACGTCGCGACAGCTTGTAAAAGGGCTCGCGGCGGCCGATGTGGTCCAGCAAGATATTGGTATCAAGCATCAGATCCATAGCGCTCCTTCAGCCGCTGCTCCCTTAGCTCCTCGTCGGTCAGGGCAAGGGGCTTTTTCGTGTGGCAGTGGTCAAAGGCCTGAACCCGCCGAGCAACATCCGCCGCGGTTGGCTCGGCAAAATCCGAAAACGGAAGCCTGTCGTTTTTAATCGCATAATCGAACAAAGCACGAACCGCACTGGAGGGAGACACCCCAAGGCGCCTCATAACCAACGTGCCCTGCTCTTTTGCGTAAGCATCAAGCCTGACCGTAAGGACAGATTCCAAAGCAGCCTCCTTTGCTAATGTATTACATGTAATACATTAGCAAAGTTCAAGCCATTTGTAAAGAACGCCCATCGGCGGCAAACCACATTAGCGCACATCTCGCCAATGTCGCGAATCCAGTTTTCGCGGAGCGAAGATTCCGTCTCCGCCCAAACGGACACCCTGCAAACAGTTGCCGCCCAGGCAGACATAGAATGTCTGCCCTACGAATTGTCTTACGCCGCGAAACCCATGCCAACGGCGGCCTAGCGCATAAGAGCTCCGATAAGAAAAGGCGGCCATCAGGCCGCCTTCAAGTGCCGAAAGATTGTTTTGCGCTGCACGCCTCTTGAACACACAGCCTCGCACAAAGTTGCTACAGCTCAGTCACCCACAGGCCATGCAGGTTGCAGTACTCGTACACCGCCAGCGGCTTCACCGTGGCGGGCACGAAAAAGTCGGTGCTGGGGGCGTTCTCCGGCGTGAGGGGATGGATATCGTAACCGGCATCGGTGAGCAGGCAGATGAACTGAATCCAGTGCTCGGGGGTCATGGGATGGTCCACGCTGCCCACGTTCACATGGATGTGCCCCTCTTCGCGGGTAACCGCTGGCACGTGCTTCTCGGTGGCGGCGTCCACGCTGTCGGGCACCATCTCCACCATCTTTTCGCCGCAGCACACCAGCGGCACGCCCTTGTCAACAACCTTCACCGCAATATTGCCGCAGTGATTGCACTTGTAGAATTTAATTTCCATGGAACAAATCCTCCTAAATCGATGGAAAAGTACCTCTAGACGAGGCCTCGTTTCAGTGTAATGGCTTTCGCCTGCGCAAGCGCGGAAACCGGCGCCTTTGTAACCACCGCGTAGGGCAAAGAGCGCAGACGACGGGGGCGGGCAAGGACACCCGCTACGAGGAAATCCCTCCGCCAGGGCCGGCTGCTGCGGGGGCGTCCTCCCCCTCCGGGGGCTCAGGGGCCCCTTCTTGGGGAAGCTTTGCCCGCGCCGCATACACGACAAGCGCTATGCCCGCCACAATCAGCGGCACCGACAGCACCTGTCCCATGGTAAGCCAGCCGCCCCACAGATACCCCAGCTGGGCATCCGGCTGCCGCACAAATTCCAACAGGAAGCGGAACAGGCCGTACATGGCCAGAAAGCCGCCCAGAAACGTGCCGCGCGGCCGCGGCGGCATCTTCCGGGACAGGGCGTACAGCACGCAGAAGATGACCAGCCCTTCCAGCAGCGCCTCGTAAAGCTGGGAAGGATGGCGCGGCATGGTGCCGGCGGCCCCACCGAACACAACCCCCCAGGGCAAATCGGTGGGGGCGCCCCACAGCTCGCCGTTCACGAAGTTGGCGCAGCGGCCGAAGAACAGCCCCAAAGGCGCGGCAATGGCGCCGAGGTCGGCCAACGTGAGGAAGGGAATGCCGGTGAACTTCCAGGCCACAACGCCCCCCAGCAAGGCCCCCACCAACCCGCCGTGGAAGCTCATGCCCCCTTGGCTGAAAGCCAGGATGTCCAGCGGATGGGCCAAATAGTAGCCATCGCCATAGAACAGGCAATAGCCCAATCGGGCGCACACGATGATGCCCACCATCACGCACAGCATGATGGTAATCACGTCATCGCTGGTAATGCGCACCTTCCAGCGCTTCGCCACCCGGTACAGGATGAAGGCCGCCAGCGCGAAGCCCAGCACGTAGGCCAGCCCGTACCAGCGCACCGAAACGGGCCCCAGCGAAAAGGCCACCGGATCCAGGCTTTGGTAAATGTCGTTCAGCATAATAGTCCTTTGCTACAAGACGGGGCGGGGCTGGCAAGGGGACGGGGGTGGCGTCATATGGGGGCGCCGGCGCCCCCATATGACGCCACCCCCGTCCCCTTGCCAGCCCCGCTTTTGACACACGCGTGTGTCAAAAGCGTACGTCCCCCCTGGCACGCCCCCCTGGCACAGCTGCTCTACAAAAGGAAGCGGTTGGGGTTGCCCACGCGGGGCACTTCTTCGGTGCGCTCGGCCACGGTGGGGCCGTTGGTGAGGAAGTGCTCGCAGAAGCGGCACACCTGCTTCAGGGCGGCGTCGTAGTCGCGCTCGGGGTTCAACAGCAGCCCGAAATCTTCCGCCACCTTGTGGGTGGGACGCACGCAGGCGGCGTAATGGCAGTCAGCAGGGCACGCCTCGCCTGGGGTGTTGTGGGGGCAGCGCCCCTGCATTTCGTCGTCGCAGCCGCGGCGGGCCCAGCATTTCACCACGACGGAACCTCCTTCTCTCTTAGGGCCATTAAAACAAAAGCGAGGGCAGCCAAGGCCCTCGCTTTGCAGAACTTTCGAATTGCGGCTACATGCCGGCCGGCACCACCGAGGTCACGCCGGGAACGCGCTCTTTCAGGATGCGCTCAACGCCGTTGGCCAGGGTCATCTGCGACATGGGGCAGCCCTTGCAAGCGCCCTGCAGCTCCACGGTCACCACGCCGTCTTCGGACACGTCCACCAGCGACACGTCGCCGCCGTCGGCCTGCAGGGAAGGACGGATGAGTTCCAGCACAGCGGCCACATCGGACTTTTCAACCATGAGAATGCTCCTATCGAGTAGTGTTTTCAAACAGGTGGAATGATACCACACCGCCGCCGCGGCCGATGCGGGCCACGAAAGAAGCGCAATCCCGCAACGCCCCCGTCACAGGCGCCCCGGCAGCAGGGCAAGACGCGCGGGCTTACTGGGCGCCGGTGCCGTCGGGGGCCACCCAATCGGTGCCCACGATCACCAGAAGGTCGGTATCGAAGCTGTAGAAATCGCCGCCGTCGAAGGAGCGCCCCACTCCGATGTCGGCCAGGGCCACCTGGGCGGCGATGGCGTACTTCTCATCGTGGTAGATGACGAAGGTTTCCTTGTACAGGGCCCCATCGTCCACATTGCCCACGCTGCTCACGTCAAAACCGGTTTCCAGCAGCACGTCCCGCATGCGTCCCGCCTGCCCGTCTACGCGGCAACCATTGCGCACCGTGACGGAAATCTGCGACAGATCCAACTGGTCGCCGCCGTCGATGGAATCGGGACCGCGGCCGTTCTTGATGTTGTCCAACATCAATTGCCAGGCGTTGTCGGTGATGATGTAGGCGTCGCGGCCGTTTTCAGTGGCCATGCGCCCCGGCACCAGCGAACCGGTAACGGTGACTTCGCCGAAGGGAGTGAACGCCTCCCCCAGCGCCAACAGCCCCGAGGCGTCCCAAGACACCTGCACATCGGCGGAGAGTTCGGAAAGGTAGCCGGCCAAATTGGCGCTTTCATCCCCCAGCGCCTTGTCCAACACCGCCACCATGAAGGCAATCTGGGCGTCGGAGGCCTGCTTCAGGGTTTTGTAGTTCAGCTGGTCGGCCGCGGGAGCGGTGGGTACCGTGGCCTCGTCCAGCCCCAGCTTGGCCGCCACCGACTTCAGCCCCTCCGCCTTGATGGAGGCAAACTGGGAAATTTTCACATCGGCGATGCTCTCCACGCTTTTGATAAGCTCGGCGTCGCCGCCCACTGCGGCGGCCTCGTAGAGATAGTGACTCTGGCCGTCGCTCAAGGTGAGGGTGATGGAGGAAGGAACGGTGACGAAGGCCAGGTGCTTGTTGGCAGGGTCTACCCGCACCAGCAGATAGGCGGTGTCAGTTTTAAGGCCGGCATCAGCCGAATCAGATCCCTCGCCGCCTTCGCCCTCGGGGTTCTCCCCTTCAGGGGCCTGGCCGCCTTCGCCCTCGCCAGCCGGCTCGCCACCCTGCTGGTCGTCGGCGGAAGCGTTGTCGCCGCCCTCGCCATTGGAGTCGCCGCCTTCGCCGCTGGCGTTGTCGCCCTCGCTAGCATTGCCGTTGTCGCTCTCACCGCTGTCGCCGCCTTCGCCGGAGGTGTCCCCCTCCCCTGCTGCAGCCCCGTCAGAGGCGCCGGGCAGCTGGGCCGCGCACAGCACGTAGAAGGGCTGCCCCTCCTCGACAGCTGTCAAAGCGCCGGCGGCGTTGGAGTCCCCCAGGCTCAGCTTGGCGTTCGAGCTGGCGAAGAACACGCCAATGCCCACCGACACGGCAATCACCAGCACCACGATGCCGATGGCCGCCAGCGTGGCGCCGCTTTTCATGGAAGCGCGGCGGCGCAGCTCTTCGGCATAGGTGCGCTTGGAGATGCGCTTCTTGTATTCGTCGTTGGATTCGCCGGTGCGGGTGCGCGGTTGCACCTGGCGCACGTAGCCCCGCTTCGCCTGATTGGTTTTGCGGGCGTCTGAAAAGCTTACGCGGTCGGCGTTGCGGGGCCCCTTCGAAGGCCGGTAGGGCTCGCGCGGCGCGCCCCCTCCCGCGTTATGGGTGCCATAGGTGCTGGAAGATTCCATTTGCCTGGATATCCGTCGGGTTTGCTGAGCTCGGCGTTTGTTGCTATCTAGCATGGCGTCTCCTTGCACCAATTTATACAGCACAAAGATTGTACCCTATGGAAGCCCCAAACAGATGTCGGAACCTCTACAGAACCCGACGGGTCACATCGGCCCCCAGCGAAGCCAGCTTGCCCACGTAGTCCTCGTAGCCGCGGTCGATGTGCTCAATGCGGTGCACCTGGGTTTGCCCGTCGGCCACGATGCCCGCCAGCACCAGCGCCCCGCCGGCGCGCAAGTCGGTGGATTTCACCGGCGCCCCCTGCAGCCGCCCCACGCCGCGCACGATGGCGTGATGGTCCTCGATGGAGATGTCGCCCCCCATGCGGTGCAGCTCGGCGGCGAACATGAAGCGGTTCTCGAACACGTTTTCCGTGATGACCGAAACCCCGTCGGCCATGGAAGCCAGTAGCATGAACTGCGCCTGCAGATCGGTGGGAAAGCCCGGGTGCGGCAGCGTTTGGATGTCGATGCTGGAAAGCGGACGGGTGCGGGAAATAGTGACGGAATTCTCGCCGATGGTCACATCGCAGCCCATGGCCCGCAGCTTCACGATGGCCATGTGCAGGTGGTCCGGGCTCACCCCTTCCACCGTCAGCGGGCCGCCGGTCAAGGCGCCTCCCACCAGGAAGGTGCCCGCCTCGATGCGGTCGCCCACCGTGGTGTGTTCGCAGGGATGCATGGCGGAAAGCGGCACACCTTCCACCTCTATCACCGAACTGCCGGCGCCGGTGACTTTGGCTCCCATGGCGTTCAGCATGTTGGCCAAGTCCACGATTTCCGGCTCGCGGGCGGCGTTTTCGATCACCGTGCGGCCCGGCGCCACCACGGCCGCCATCAGCATGTTCTCGGTAGCGCCAACGCTGGCGAACTCCAGCAGCACCGATGCGCCGTGGATGCCACCCGGGGTTTCGGCCAGAAGATCGCCGTGGTCGACAGTGAACTGCACCCCCAGCGCTTCCAGCCCCACCATGTGCATGTCTATCTTGCGCGCGCCAATTTGGCAGCCGCCGGGCATGGCCACATGCGCCCGGCCGAAGCGGCCGATGAGCGGCCCCAGCACCGAGATGCTGGCGCGCATCTTCGACACCAAATCGTAGGGAGTGGTGTAGCTGTCCACCGTGGAGGTGTCCACAATCACGGTGTGGCCTTCCCGCTCCACCGTTGCCCCCAAACGCCGCAGCACCTCCCCCATCAGGCGGATGTCGGAAATGTCCGGCACGTTGTGAAGGATAGTGCGCCCCTGGCCCAGGATGCTTGCAGCCATCAGCTTCAGTGCCGAGTTCTTGGCGCCGGATACGCGCACCGTGCCCCGAAGGACGCCGTTGCCTTTCACCACAATTACTTCTTCGGACATGAAACCACCTTTATCGGGTAAAACCGCAGCCGGGATACGGCCACGTTGCGGGTTGGTTTCCCTATTATAGGAGAAAACCGAAACCTCACCTTCCCGCTTCGCAATAACCCCACGGCCGTCGCGCCGAGGCGCACGCCAGCGCCGGCTCCGCGCTCCCCCTTCGACCGCCGGGGCATCAAAGCCGCAGCCCCATTGCGCCCGCCGCCCCCATGCCCCGGGCGCAAAAAAATCCCCGGCCGAAACCGGGGATTTCCAAAGCTCAGATCTTCGCGCCCCAAAGGCGCCGGACGAAAAGCTACTCGCCCAACTGGAAGCGGATGAAGCTGGTCACCTTGATGGTGCCGCCCAGCTCCTTGGCGGTGGCGTCGGTGTACTGGGATACGGTGACGTCGGGGTTCTTCACGAAGGTCTGCTCGGTGAGGCAGTTCTCCTTGTAGAACTTGTCCATGCGGCCCTGGGCCATGCGCTCCTGGATGGCCTCCGGCTTGCCGGACTCGGCCGCCTGGGCCTTGTAGATGGCCATCTCGTGGGCGGCCACGTCGGCGGGCACGTCCTCGCGGGTGCAGGACACCGGGTTGATGGCGGCCACCTGCATGGCAACGTCGCGGCCGTAGGCCTGGAACGCGGCGTCGGCGGGGTTGATGCCCTCCACGTCGAAGGTTACCAGCACGCCGATCTTGCCGCCACCGTGGATGTAGGAAGCCACAGCCGGGGCCTCCACCACGGCCACACGGGCCAGCTGGGTGTTCTCGCCCATCACATGGATGGCGTCGGTGAGGATGGCCTCCACAGTCTCGCCGTCGATCTCGGCGGCCTTGGCGGCTTCCACGTCCTGGGCACCGGCGGCCAGGGCGGCGCGGGCGATGCGGTCGGCGTAGGCCTTGAACTTCTCGTTCATAGCCACGAAGTCGGTTTCGCAGTTCAGCTCGATGCAAGCACCGGTCTTGCAGTCGTCAGACACGATGGCCATGACGGTGCCCTCGTTGGTGGCACGGCCGGCCTTCTTGGCCACAGCGGCCAGGCCACGGGTGCGCAGCACGTCAACGGCGCCGTCCATGTCGCCGTCGGCCTCGGCCAGGGCCTTCTTGCACTCCATCATGCCGGCACCGGTCATCTCGCGCAGCTCTTTAACCATAGAAGCAGTGATAGCAGCCATGTTGTCTCTCTTTCTAAAAGTAAGGAACGAAAAGTGCGCCTTTACTCGGCGAAGGTTTCGGAAACTTCAACGTCGTCGTTGGCAGGGGCGGGGGCGGCAGCGGCCGGAGCGGCCTCTTCCTTGGTCACCACGCTGGTGCCGTCAGCGGTGCCGATGGCCTCCACCTCGACGGTGCCCTCGGGGGTTTCCACCACAGAGGTGACCACTTGGCCCTCGGGAACCGCGCCGGCCATCTCGGCCACGGTCACTTCGGCGCCCGAGCCGGCGATTACGGCGTCGGCGATGAAGTCGGCCAGCATGCGCACCGAACGGATGGCGTCGTCGTTGGCGGGAATGCCGAAGTCCACGTCATCGGGGTCGCAGTTGGTGTCCAGGGTGCCCACCACGGGAATCTCCAGGCGCTTGGCCTCGTGGATGGCAATCTGCTCGCGGCAGGTGTCGATCACGAACACGGCGTCGGGCACCTTCTTCATGTTGCGGATGCCGTTGAGGTTGGTCTGCAGCTTGGCCAGCTCTTTGCGCAGCAGGATCTGCTCCTTCTTGGGCAGCAGCGCCATGCGGCCGTCGGCCTCCATGGCCTCCAGCTCTTCCATGCGGTTCACACGGGCGCGGATGGTGACGAAGTTGGTCAGCTCGCCGCCCAGCCAGCGGGAGTTCACGTAGGGCATGCCGCAGCGGTTGGCGGCTTCCACGATGGGCTCCTGCGCCTGCTTCTTGGTGCCCACGAACAGCACCACGCCGCCCTTGCGGGCCAGGTCGGACACGAAGGTGTAAGCCTTGTCCATGCCGATGAGGGTTTGCTTCAAATCAAGGATGTAGATGTCGCCGCGGCTGCCGAAGATGTACGGCTTCATTTTGGGGTTCCAGCGACGGGTCTGATGACCGAAGTGCGCGCCTGCTTCAAGCAGCGACTGAATGCTGACTTTCGCCATTTCATTCTCCATTCGTTAGTCCTCTGCCCGCGGTCTTCCTTGCCTTCCGCAGCCTTTTCCGGTGGCCACTGGCGGAGCCAAGTCGCGCGAGCATGTGTGATAGTTGCCGCCGCGTCCGCACCATTGCGGACACAGCCTGCCTAAAATACCACAATGGCCGGCGTTTTCAAGGGAAAACCGGCGGAATGCACGCACTCGTCACGAGAAGCGGCTGGCATCTCGCCCTCCGCGTTGAGCCCTCGTAGACACAGGTCCTCGCACCAGGGGTTCTTCGTAGGGCAGACATCCTATGTCTGCCTGGGCCGCCAGCACGGGCGGGCCGTCCGTTAGGCAGAGATAGAATCTCTGCCCTACGAAAACTGCGGTCGGGATTTTCAAGGGAAATATTGGCCAGCGCACGTAAAAACCGCGCGCCACCAAAACGGGACGCTCCCCCCGACATGCCCTCTCCAGACGCCCGGCAAGGGCGGCCCTTACTTATTTATATTGGCTCTCGTGCTTGCGGAAGAAGTCGAAACGGGGCGGCAGCGGCTGGATGCGGTGGGCCCCCTCGTCGATCTCCATGGCCGAGCACAGCTCCTCCATGCCCTCGAAATCGTAGTTCCAGCTGAAGAAGTCGGCGAAGTCGAAGGAGAGGTAATCGCAGATGGTTTCGCAGCCCCTCGGCACCACCGGGTGCATCAGCAGCGCGGCCACCCGCAGAAGGTAGAAGGAATCCACCAGCACCTGGCGGCGCGCCGCGGCGGCAGCGGCCTGCTGCGCTGCGGTTTCGGCGTCGTCTCCCAGCTTCTGGGCGGCGGTGATGCCATCGGTCCAGCACTTGTTGGCGTAGCGGACGAACTCGTCCATCTGCGACATGATGCTGTGCAGCTCCACCCGGTGCATGGTGGCCTCGTAGGTTTGCAGCACCTGGGCCACCCGGGCCACCACATCAGGGCTCACCGCCCCCAGCGGCATGCAGCCGTCGAAGTTCTTCTGGGCTTCGTAGAAGCAACTGCGGGCCAGGCGGTTGAACACGTTGGTGAGCAGCGCGCCCTCCTTCAGCACCGGGTCGGCCACGCGGGGGTCGTCGCGCTTCTTCTCGTCGGGGTCGAAGGGCTTTGGGCTGAAACCCACGGACTTTTGATCCAGCCCCAGCGCCAGGAAGTGGGCGCGCAGCTGTTCCACCGTGTAGTGCTCCAGCAGCTGCTCGCCAGTGGGCGGCTTCACCTTCCCCGACGACGACGCCTTGGTTTTGCCGAACAGCATGTGGTGGTTGGCCACCAGCGTGGTTTGGCGCAGCGGCGTTTCGGTGGCTTCGCCGGTGAGGATGTCCAGCGGCTTCAGCGCTTCCCACATGGCCGGCTGGGCCACCCCGTAGAAGTAAAGGTTGTCCTGGCCGATGAACTGGTACACGCAGGCGTCGTCGGCGCACCAGAAGTCGCGCCAGGCGCCGCGGGGCAGGCCGCGGGCATCGTTGGCGGCGATGGTGAAGGAGATAGGGGCCCACAGCGATTCCGGCCAGCACCACACGGTAAGGCCTTCCACCCCTTCCATTTCAGGGGCGCGCACCCCCCACTCGATGTTGCCGGTGATGCGGAAGGGCACCAGCGCCTTGCCGGTGCGCAGCCGGATGCCGGCACCGGTGAGCACCGGACGGGCGGCGTCGCGGTCTTCGATGGTATCGAACTCCAACTCGAAGCTCTGCTTGCCCTTCTCGGCCGGACGGAACACGTGGGGCGGCAGCTGATCGGCCAGCGCCAGGTAGTCGTCGTAGGCCTCGTTCTTTACGAAGATGATAGGGGGGACCAGAAATTCCTTCACCGTTTGGGGCACGATGGCGCGGATTTCCGGGTCCGCCTCCATGGCCTCGGCGCTGGCGTCCAGGTAGTCGCGGAAGGCGGGCAGGTCGAAGTACCAGTTTTCCACCGGGCGCATCTCGGGCACGGTGCCGGTTATCGACGACACCGGGCTGATGAGGTCGGCCGGCTCGTACTGATGGCCCAAATCGCACTCGTCGGCGTAGGCGTTCTCCGACTTGCATCCGGCCACCGGGCAGCGGCCGTGCACCTGGCGCCCGTTTAAGAAGGTGTTGGCCTGGGTGTCGAAGAACTGCAGCGTAGAGCTCAGCTGCAAATGGCCGTTATCATGCAGGACGCGGATGAAGCCGTCGGTGACTGTTTGGTGCACGTCGCCGGCGTGTCCGATGCCGGAACCCTCGTAAATGTCCAGGCTAATCTGGTAATCCTCCAGCGTGGACTTTTGGGCCTCGTGATTGGCCATCACGTAATCGGCAATGGAGCCATCGCACGTGCCCGCCTCCACCGCCTTGCGGTAGCCTTCGTTGATGGGGCTGCCGAAGCAGTCGGTGCCGCTGACGAAGCGCACGTTTTCGGCGCCGATGCGGTCGCGCAGAAAGCGGGCGAAGCAGTCGGCCGGCACGAAAACGCCGCCGATGTGGCCGAAGTGAAGCGGCTTGTTGCCGTAGGGCATGCCCGCGGTGACCACGGCGCGCGCCGGCCACTCCACCTTTTCGCTCATGTTCAGGTCAGCCATGAGTTTCCCTCTCTTGCCGCCTGGCTCGGCCCTCGCCGGCCGAAGCGGCCCTTATGCTTCCAAAAGGCCGGGCCCCGCACATCCGGAACCCGGCCTTGCCAATGTTAGCCCATAACAGGGTCCCGTCGGGCGGAATTTAGGCCGCCATCCCCAGGGCCGCCTGCGCCTGCAGCGCCTCTTCGGCCTGAGCCGGCTGGGCCTCGTCTTCGCCCATCAGCCCCAGCAGCGAGCTGAGGTCGGCGCCGCTCTGCTGCAGGTAAATCACATCGTAGGAGGAAACCCCGCCCAGCATGGCGGCGAAGTCCATGGCGTCCTCCAGGGTGCCGATCTCATCCGCCAGGCCGTTTTCCACCGCGTCGATGCCGGTGAAGGTAAGGCCGGTGGCCAGCGCCCGCACTTCCTCTTCGGTCATGCCGCGGCCGGCGGCCACCTTCTCGATGAACGTGGCGTTGATCTGGTCCACCATCTGCTGGTAGTAGGCGCGCTCCTCTTCGGAAAGGGCGCGGTCGCCGTAGGTGGAGTCCTTCGACTCGGCGGAGGTGATGTTGTCGATGCGGATGCCCAGCTTCTCCAGAAGGCCGGAGTAGTCGGTTATCTGCATGGCGGTGCCGATGGAGCCGATAGCAGTGGTTTCGGCGGTGAAGATGTAATCGGCCTGGGAGGAAATCTCGTAGGCGGCGCTGGCGTTCATGGAGGCGCTGGACACCACGATGGGCTTGCTGAAGTCCCGCACGTAGATGGCCATTTCCTCGCCGGCCGTAGCGGTGCCGCCGCCGGAATTCACCCGCAGCACCACGGCCACGATGTTGTCGTCGGCTTCAGCGCGGTCAAGCTGGGCTTTCAGCCCCTCGGGACTTGCGGTGCTGCCGTCGTACTGGATGGTGCCATCGATGTTGATGACCCCCACCGTGTCGCCGTAGGTAACCTCATCGGCCACCGAGCCCAGGCCGCCCAGGCTGCCCATGGAGGCGGAGAACACCGAGGTGCACGAGCCGATGGCGATGGCGCACAGCAGAAAAAGGCAAATCACCACCGCAAGGCCCACAATCCAGCCCTTGCCCCCCTTCTTCGGGGGAGCCACCGGGGTCGGGGCTGCCGCCGGAGCCGGGGCGGCGCCGTACGGGGGCACCGCGCCGCCGCCGTAGCCGTAGGTGGCAGCGTAAGCGGAAACCGGCGCGGCCGCGGGCTGCGCGGGGGCCTGCTGGGCCGCACTGGCCGCAGGGCCCGCGGAAGTCGGGGCCGCAGCGGCGCCGGAGGCAGCGGACGCCGGCGAGGGGGCCGGGGTTTCAGCGTACAGGCCGCCGTAGGGAGCCGTGGAGGCCGCCGGAGCCGGGGCCCAGCCGGCCTCCTTCCCCGCAGCCGCGTCCGCCGCGGGGGCCTCCCCCACCGCAGCGCCGTCGCCGCCGGTGGGCCACATGTCGTTCTGCCATTGTTTTTCGGAATCGCTCACAGCGCATCAAGTCCTTTGGTTTAGCCCTACAGTTCCATGTTCTCGTCCATGCGCCCTTGGGCCACCTGGGCTTTCTTGGCGGTGCGCATGAGGAACTGCTGGTTGTTCTCGGTCTTCTTCAGCGATTTGATCAGCATGTCCATGGCCCGCTCGGTGTTGTTCAGGTTCGCCAGAATGCGGCGCACGGCCCAAATGAGCGGCGCTTCCATCTGGTCCATCAGCAGCTCTTCCTTGCGGGTGCCGGAGGCCACCGGGTCGATGGCGGGGAAGATGCGGCGGTCGGCCAGGTAGCGGTCCAGCTTCAGTTCCATGTTGCCGGTGCCCTTGAACTCCTCGAAAATCACCTCGTCCATCTTCGAGCCGGTGTCGATGAGGGCCGACGCCAAAATGGTAAGGCTGCCGCCGCCCTCGATGTTGCGGGCGGCGCCCAGAAAGCGCTTGGGCGGGTACAGGGCGCTGGAGTCCACGCCGCCGGAGAGCACACGGCCCGAGGCCGGCTGGGCCAGGTTGTAGGCGCGGGCCAGACGGGTGATGGAGTCTAGCAGAATCACCACGTCAACGCCGTTCTCCACCAGGCGCTTCGCCCGCTCTATCACCAGCTCGGCCACCTGGATGTGGTTTTCGGTGGGCATGTCGAAGGTGGAAGAGATTACTTCGCCGCGGATAGAGCGCTGCATGTCGGTAACTTCTTCGGGGCGCTCGTCCACCAGCAGGCACATGAGGTGCACGTCGGGGTTGTTGGCGGAAATGGCGGCGGCGATGTCCTTCAGGATGGTGGTTTTGCCCGCCTTCGGGGGCGATACGATAAGGCCGCGCTGCCCCTTGCCGATGGGGGCCACCAGGTCGATGACGCGGGCGGTGATGGTGTTCTTGCCGTGCTCCATCACCAGGCACTCGTCCGGGTACACCGGCGTGAGGTCGGCGAATTTGGGGCGGCTCCCCAGCTCTTCTACCGGGATGCCGTTCACGGAGATGATCTTCTGCAGCGCGGCGAACTTGTCGTTCTCGCGGGCGGGGCGGGTTTGGCCCCGCACCATGTCGCCAGGGCGCAGGCCGTTGCGGCGCACCAGGTTGGCGCCGATGTAGACGTCCTTCTCGCCCGGCAAGTAGCCGGAAGTGCGCAGGAAGCCGTAGCCGTCGCCCATGATGTCCAGGATGCCCTGCACTTCGATGAAGCCCTCCGCCTTCATGGTGGCCTCGAACACGGCCTCCACCAGCTCCGACTTCTTCATGCCGGCGGCGTCAAGCTCCAACTCGGCGGCGCGGGCCCGCAGGTCGGCCACCTTCCATTCAGCCAGCTCTTCCTTGGTGACAGACGGCGCTACCTCGCGGTTGTTCTGGCGGTGCTGGCGCCGCTGATTGCGGTTGTTTTGGTTGTTCTGGTTGTTTTGGCCGTTCTGGTTGCCCTTGCCCTGGTTGTTGCGGTTGTTCTTGCCGCCCTGGCTGTTGCCCTGGGCCTGGTTGTTGCCGGAACGCTTCTCGGGGCGCTGCTTCTCGCGGCGCAGGGGGCGCTTCTGGCGGCCCTCCCCATCGGCGGCCTCGGCCCCCTCGGCGGTTTCGGCAGCCGGGGCCGCCGCTTCAGCCGGCTCTGCGGCCGAGACGGCGGGCACATCGGCGCCCTCGTCGGCTGCGGCGCGGGTGCGACGGGTGCGACGGGGCTTCGCTTCTGCCTCGGCGCCCCCGTCGGCCGCGGGCGCGGCAGCAGCTGCGGCATCGGCCGCGGCAGCCTGCGCCCCTTCGGCTTCCATAGCCTTCTTGCGGCCGCGAGCGGCCCGTTTCGGGGCCTCCGGGGCCTCATCGGCTACGGGAGCGGCAGGGGCGGCAGCCACCTCGTCCGCCTTCGCGCGGGCGCGGGTGCTGCGCTTTTTGGGAGCCGCCGCCTCTCCTTCCGCAGCCCCTTCTGCCAGCGCCTCGGCCGCGGCTTCCGCCTTTTTGCGGGCAGCGGTCTTGCGCTTCGGCTTCTCCTGGGCCTCGTCTGCCGCCTCCGCTGCGGCCGGCGCCCCTTCGGCAGCCGCCTTACGGGTGCGGATGGCGCGGCGCTTCGGCGCTTCTGCCGATTCGGCTGCGCCCTGGTTCTCCTCAGTTACTTCACTCATGCGTTCTGAACTTTCTCCCAGTCCTTAAGGAATGCGTCCAAGCCGCGCTCGGTAAGCGGGTGCTGCACCATCTTCTTCAGCACACCGAAAGGCACGGTGGCGATGTCGGCCCCCATCAGGGCGGCCTGGGTTACGTGGTTGGCGCTGCGGATGGACGCAGCGATGATCTCGATCTTCTCGCCGTTAACGGTGTTGGCGGTGAAGTCGTAGTTGCCGATGGCGCTACATACCTGTTCCAGCTGGAACAGGCCGTCTTCGGAGATGTCGTCAAAGCGGCCCACGAACGGCGAGATGTAACGGGCGCCGGCGCGGGCGGCCAGAAGCGCCTGGGGCACGGTGAAGCACAGAGTCATGTTCACGGGAATGCCGCGACCGGCCAGGGTATGGGTGGCGGCCAGGCCCTCCACCATGGTGGGAATCTTCACCACTACGTTGGGGGCGATTTCCGCCAGCTTGCAGCCGTCGGCCACAATTTCGTCGCGGGTCATGGCCACCGACTCGGCCGACACGGGGCAGTCGGGCCCCACGATATCGCAGATGCGCTTGATGTGGTTGTGAAAATCGTCCAGCTTGCCTCCAATGCGGGCGTACAAGCTGGGGTTGGTGGTCACACCCGCCAACGCGCCCCAGCTGGCCGCCTCCTCGATTTCCGCCAAGTCAGCGGTGTCCAAAAAGAACTTCACGGTTTCCTCCTCAAAATAGGGAATGGGCGGGAACAAACAGCGCTTGCGCGCACAGTACCTGAGGGGTCAAAAATACCTGAGGAATTTCCCATCTTGTCAAAGCGAAAGGATAAGAAGCGGCCGAATCATCACCTCTGGCACCGGGCGAAAGCCCTGGCCTGCTGCATTTGTTTCACGAAGAGGGATAAGGCCAGCGCCTATAGTAGCGCAAGGGGGGCGCCGGTTCAAGCAACCAATGGCCAACTTCCCCGCATGAGCCGCCAAGGCGAAAGGGCGGGCGACCTGGAAGCTAGTTGCTTGCGGGGGCGTCGAAGGCGCGGAAGAAACAGGAGCGGGCGCCGGTGTGGCAGGCGGGGCCGGCGGGGCGCACCCGGGCCAGCAGCGTGTCGCCGTCGCAGTCGTAGCGCAGCTCCACCAGCTTCTGGGTATTGCCCGAAGTTGCCCCTTTGTGCCATACCTCTTGACGGCTGCGGGACCAGAACACCGTTTCGCCGCACTGCAGCGTGCGGGCAAGGGTATCGGCGTTCATCCAGGCCATCATCAGCACCTCGCCACTATCGGCATCTTGCACGATGCAGGGAATGAGGCCGTCTTGGTTGAATTTCAACAGGGAGAAATCCATCGTGGAGTTCCTTTCACCGGGTACGAGGCCAAGCAAACCGGGGCCGTGCGCCTAAAGCCGAAGCGCCGACGCCCCACAGGGCTACAGCCGAACGGGAATACCGAAGCTGGCCATCGATTCCTTCACCTGGCGCACCGTGAATTCGCCGAAATGAAACACGCTGGCGGCCAGCACCGCATCCGCCTCCCCTTCCAGGATGCCCTGGGCGAAGTGCTCCAGCTTCCCCACGCCGCCGCTGGCGATAACGGGCACGTCCACCGCCCGGGCCACTGCGCGGGTAAGGGCACAGTCAAAACCGTCGTGGCTGCCATCGCGGTCCATCGAAGTGAGCAGTATCTCCCCCGCCCCGCGCCGCGCCGCCTCGGCCGCCCATTCCACGGCATCGAGCCCCGTGGCCTTGCGCCCGCCGGCCACATACACTTCCCACTTGTTGGGATTGCCCGGCACCTGCTTGGCGTCGATGGCGCACAGGATGGCCTGGGTGCCGAAGGCATGGGCCGCATCGGTGATGAGCTGGGGGTTCGTCACCGCCGCCGAGTTCACCGACACCTTGTCGGCGCCGGCGGCTATCATGCGGCGAATATCCGCCACGCTGCGAAAGCCGCCCCCTACGCAGAAGGGCAGGTGCAGCCGCTCGCTGGCATGGCTGGCCAGCTCAACGGTGGTGGCTCGGTCGTCGGAGGTGGCGGTGATATCCAGAAACACCACTTCGTCCGCCTTTTGCTGATCGTAGCGACAGGCCAGCTCGATGGGGTCGCCGGCGTCCCGCAGGCCCATAAAGTTCACGCCCTTCACCACGCGCCCGTCCTTCACGTCCAGGCAGGGAATCACCCGTTTAGTAAGCATGCGCACCTTTCTTTCGGGAAACAGAGGCTTTCCTTGTCAGTTTAGGCAGAGATAGAATCTCTGCCCTACGAATTCGACCTGGATTAGCTTTATGGCTGGGCCGACCCGGCAGGTCGGAGCGAGGTCCGGCCAAGCGGAGTAGAGGGGAAATCCACTCGCCTGAAGGGCGAGTTAGTTCCCCTCGTACGGAGCGTCGAGCGCAGGCCTGCCGGGTCGGACCACCCTCCAGAAACCTGACGTTATCCCCGTCCCCCGTCATATGCGCGTTTTACGCGAGGTCTTCCAAGGTGAGGGGGGTTTCTTCGGCGGCGAGGCTGCCTGCCTCCAGGGTGCGCTGGCAGGCGGCCACCCCTTCCTCCACGGACAGGGTGCGCTCGTACAGGGCGCGTCCGGCGATGACGCCCTCGATGGAATCGGCAACGGGATAGAGTGTCTGGATGTCGGCCGCCGTGGACAAGCCCCCCGAAGCTATGACCGGGTTGCCGAAGGCAGCGGCCATGGCCTGGTAAGCGGAGGCGTCGAAGCCGGTCTGCATGCCGTCGCGGGCAATGTCGGTGAACACCAGGTGCTCGTAACCGAGGCTGGCCATGCGGGCCGCCAGAGCTTCGGCACCGATGCCCGAGCCTTCCGTCCAACCGGCCACAGCCACCTCCCCTGCCTTGGCATCGATGCCGGCCACCAGCGCATCGGGGCCGAACTTCTCGATGGCCGCCTGGGCGAAATCCGGGTCGCGCACCAGCGCCGTGCCCAGAATAACCCGGTTGGCGCCGGCGTCCAGCAAACGGTCGACCACCTCCAGACTGCGCACGCCGCCGCCCACTTCCACCGAAAGCTTCGTGCGGGCCAAGATGGCGCGCACCACCTCGATGTTATCGGCGTTGCCGCTCTTGGCGCCGTCCAAATCCACCACGTGCAGCCACTGGGCGCCGGCCTCCTCGAACAGCTGCGCCTGCAGCACCGGGTCGTCGTTGTACTCGGTCACGGCAGCGTAATCGCCTTTGGCCAGGCGCACCGCCTTGCCCCCCAGTATGTCTATGGCAGGAAGCAGATACATGCGATCATCCTTTCCTTAAAAACCTGACGTTATCCCCGTCCCCCTGTCACGAGCGGCGAGGCGGACGAAATTCGCGAGCAGCCGAGCGCCGGCATCCGAGCTTTTCTCCGGGTGAAACTGCACGCCGAACTGGGGCTTTCCCGGTACCGCCACCGCCGAGGGAAAGCTCCGGGCATGGCAAGTGCGGGCCACGGTGGCCGGCGTTTGCGGCGCCTGGAAGCTGTGGGTGAAGTAAAAGAACTCCCCGTCGCGGATGCCCTCGAACAGGGCCCGGGGCAGCGAAGGGGCGCCTGGCACCAGCTCAACGCTGTTCCAGCCCACATGGGGCACCTTGAAGCCGCGGCCGGCCAGATCGGTGGCGGGAACGCGCCCCACAACACCCGGCAAAAGCCCCAGGCCCGGCGCCGGCGCGTCCGCTGAAGCGTGCTCTTCGCCGCCGGCGAACATGAGGTGCATCCCCAGGCAGATGCCCAGAAACGGCACGCCGGCCGCGCAGGCCTCCCTAAGCACTGCGGCCAAACCCAGCTGGTCCAACGTGGCGGCGGCGTCGCTGAAAGCACCCACGCCGGGAAGCACCACCGCATCGGCGGCGCGCACGTCGGCAGGGCGGTCGGACACTAAAACCTCGGCGCCGGCCGCCTGCAGCCCCCGCTCCACGCTGCGGATGTTGCCCTTGTGGTAATCGACTAAAACAACGCTCACCAGTCTGCCCCGCTTCCTACAGCGCGCCTTTAGTGGAGGGCAGCGCCCCGGCGGCCCGCGGGTCGGGTTCTACCGCCTGGCGCAGCGCCCGGGCCACCGCCTTGAAGGTGGCCTCGATCACGTGGTGCGCGTTGTCGCCGGCCAACTGGCGCACGTGCAAGGTTATGCCGGCGTTGGCGGCCAACGCGATGAAAAACTCCCGCGCCAGCTGGGCATCGAAGTCCCCCACCATGCCGAAGGGCAGCTGCACGTCCCAGTACAGGGCACCGCGGCCGGAGATGTCCAGCGCCGCCATCACCAGCGCCTCATCCATGGGCAAAACGCACTGGCCGAAGCGGGAAACCCCCCGCTTGTCCCCCAGCGCGCTCGCCAGCGCCTGCCCCAGCACAATGCCGGTGTCCTCCACCGTATGGTGGCCATCCACCTGCAAATCGCCCTTGGCGTCCACCTGCAAATCCAGCAAGCCGTGGCGGCCGAAGGCGTCCAGCATGTGGTCGAAGAACCCAATGCCGGTTTGGGCGTCCACCGTGCCGGTGCCGTCCAGCCCCACCTCGATGGTGATGTTGGTTTCCTTCGTGGCCCGGCTCACCCGGGCAGTGCGCATGTCCATCATGTCGTCCCTATCTGCTCAAACACCAGCGGCACCAGCCGCCCCTTCGCGCCGTCGCCCGCAGCTGCGGCGCCCTCAAGCCTCCCCGGCCGGCGCACCGCCCATCACGAAGCGGCGCAGCGCCTGCAAAAACCGGTCGTTCTGCTCGGGCGAGCCCACGCTCACCCGCAGGCAATTCTCAAGCAAGGGCGCCCGGGAGAAGTCCCGCACCAGCACCCCTTCGCCCAGAAGGTACTCCCAGGCCTCCCCCGCCCGCGGCATGCGGAACAGCAGGTAGTTCGCATCGCTTTCGAACACCTGAACCCCGGGGATGGCCCGCAGCCCCTCGAACAGCCGCGCCCGCTGCTGGCGAATGGCCTCGATGCCCTCTTGGAACAGGGCGCGGTTCTGGAACACCACCTGCCCCACCGCCTGCGACAGCGCGTCCACCGAATAGGGCTGGCGCACTTTCAGGAACTGGCGAATCACCGAAGGGTGCCCCAAAAGGTAGCCCAGCCGCACACCGGCCAGCGAAAATGCCTTCGAGAAGGTGCGCAGGATGAGCAGGTTCTCGTGGCTTTCCAGATAAGGGCGCATGGTGCGGTGGGAAAACTCGAAGTAGGCCTCGTCCACCAGCACCAGAGCGTCGGTGGCGTCCAGCAGCCGCAGCAGGAACTCCTCGGAGGCCAGCTGCCCCGTGGGGTTGTTGGGGGATGCCACTATCACGTAATCGATGTCCCCCTGGGCAACGCGCGCCAGCACCGCCTCTTCGTCGATGGAGAAGTCAGCGCGGCGGGCCACCGACACCACTGTGGTGTTGGTCACCTGGGCGTTGGCGGCGTAAACCGAGAACGTGGGGGGCAAATCGAGGAAGGTGCGCCCGCTGCCGCCCCAGGCCAGCGCCACGTTGAACAGCAGCTCGTCGCCGCCATTGCCCAGAAGCACCCAATCCGCCTCAAGGCCGTTGGCCTCGGCGATGGTGGCTCGCAGCTGGTTTCCCAGCGGGTCGGGATAGCGGTTGAAGGGCACCCCCTTCAGGGCGCGGGCAAGCTCTTGGCGCAGCTGTTCCGGCACATCGGAAGGGTTCTCGTTGGCAGACAGCATCACCTCGGCCGGAATGTACTTCGGGTCGTAGGGCACCAGCCCCTCAAGGCGGCTGCTGGGGGGACGCAGGCTACCCACGGGAGGCCTCCACCGCACGGCCAGCCGCCCCCAGCCCTTGGGCTTCCAGCTCTTCCAGCCGCAGCTCCACGCTGCGGGCATGGGCCCACAGTCCCTCATGGGTGGCGATGGTGCGCACCGTTTCGCCGTCGCGGGCAAGGGCCGCCGGCGTGTACTGGATGATAGACGACTTCTTCACGAAATCGTCGGTGGAAAGGGGGCTGGCCCAGCGGGCGGTGCCGCCGGTGGGCAGGGTGTGGTTGGGGCCGGCCACGTAGTCGCCCACCGCCTCGGGGGTCCAGGCCCCCAGGAAGATGGCGCCGGCGTTGCGGATGGCCCCCAACAGGTCCATGGCGTCGGCCACGTGCAGTTCCAGGTGCTCGGGGGCAATCACGTTCACCGCCTCCAGCGCCTGGGCCATGGTTTCGCACACCACGCACAGCCCCTCGTTGTCCAGCGAGCTTTGGGTGATGTCAGCGCGGCTGGAATCGGCCAGGTGCCGCTGCACCGCTGCCTCCACCGCGTCGGCGTAATCCTGCGAGAAGCACACCAGGTAGCAGGCGGCCAGCGGGTCGTGCTCCGCTTGGGCCATAAGATCGATGGCCACCAGCTTCGGGTCGGCGGTGAAGTCGGCCACCACGCACACCTCCGAGGGCC
>ERZ777306.2717-NODE-2717-length-21307-cov-6.912055_pt1 | contig 21307 bp, 13 predicted proteins | sample MGYA00374966_ERZ777306 | MGnify/ENA primary metagenome ERZ777306 (study PRJEB29329, sample SAMN06343882) | mouse gut metagenome | isolation source: Mouse cecum | place: Austria: Vienna | collected 2014-11-15 ...
ATGGATAATTCCTTACTGGCTGTAAGGGGTATTAACCATAAATACATTGTAGTAGGAAGGGGAATCGTTATGCAAAAAATGCGTCTGGATGCGGAAAAAATATATACACAGGCGATACAGGCGTCTTTGCCGGATGAAGCTGTCAAAAAAGCAGTTGCAGGGAGAAATTTTGCGTTTCAGGGGAAGGTTGTCATTATAGCGGTCGGCAAAGCGGCATGGAATATGGCAAAAGCGGCGGCGGAAAACATCAGCCATACGATTGATAAGGGTATCGTATTGACAAAATACGGACATTCCCGGGGGGATATCCCGGGCTTTGAAATACTGGAAGCAGGGCATCCTCTGCCGGATGAAAATACCATTGCCGGAACGGAGCGCATCATAGAAGCCGTAACAGGTCTGACGGAAAAAGATACAGTATTTTTTCTGATTTCCGGCGGCGGCTCGGCTCTGTTTGAAAAACCGGCGGGAAACCTGTGTCTGGAAGATTTTCTGGATATCACCAGCCAGCTTTTGAAATGCGGCGCGGACATTGTAGAAATGAATACCGTGCGGAAACATCTTTCTGCAGTAAAGGGTGGGCGATTTGCCGCACTCTGCGCTCCCGCAAAGGTTTATGCCATTGCCCTCAGTGATATTCTGGGGGACAGGGCGGATTCTATTGCCTCGGGTCCGGCGTGTTCCGACCAGTCTACCTCTGCGGAGGCGTGGGCTGTGGTGGAAAAATATGGGCTGAAGCTGACAGAGGAAATGAAGGAACAGCTTTCTGTGGAAACGCCGAAGGAAATCAGGAATGTTGAAATGCAGATTACAGGCAGTGTGACTGAGCTTTGCAATCAGGCGGCAGCAGCGGCACGGGCATTGGGCTATCAGCCGATGATCTTGACAAATTCGTTGGACTGCGAAGCCAAGGAAGCGGGGAAATTTCTGGCGGCAGTGGGGCGGACTGTGTTGAAAGACGGACTGCCGTTGAAGCCGCCCTGTGCCCTGATTTGCGGCGGGGAAACCATAGTGCGCATTACGGGCAGCGGCAAAGGCGGAAGGAACCAGGAATTTGCGCTTGCGGCGGCAGAGGGCATAGCGGGAATGGAGAACATTGTTGCGGCGGCAGTTGGGTCAGATGGTACAGATGGCCCTACAGACGCGGCGGGCGGCATTGTGGACGGCGGCACAGCGGCGCGGCTGAAAGAGCAGGGCATTTCTGTCAGTGAAATTCTGGCGGATAACGATTCTAACCGTGCATTACAGGCGGCAGACGCGCTTATCATGACAGGACCAACGGGTACAAATGTGAACGATTTATATTTTATGCTTTGCGGATCGGCTGATGAATGAAAAACTTTACAGTCTGAGCGTATTGACATAATATATAAAAATCGGCAAAAAATGAATAAAGTTAACGATTTTATCACAAAAATGTTAAAAAAATGTCGACAAGTCAACGAAAAAAAAGTATAATCATAGCAGTTAAATGAGGAACGGACAATCATGAAGGAGTCAAAATGAATGGAACAACGTATTGCTGACTTTGCCGACTATCTGCGGAATGAAAAAAAATCATCGGAAAATACGGCTTTATCTTATGTAAGGGATTTACGGGGATTCTGCCGCTTTATGCAGCAGTCGGGTGTCAATGACGTCGCAAAGGTGAACCGTACCAATGTAATGGCGTATGTATATGAACTGCAGAAACAGAAAAAGGCTGGCGCGACAATCTCCAGAAGCATTGCGTCTTTGCGCTCCTTTTTCCAGTATCTGATGCGAAAGGGAATCATGGCGGAAAACCCTGCGCTGGACTTGGAGCTGCCTAAGGTGGAGAAAAAAGCACCGGAAATACTTTCTCTGGAAAAGGTGGAACTCCTGTTGGAACAGCCTAAAGGCGAGGGGGATAAGGAACTGCGGGATAAGGCGATGCTGGAACTGCTCTATGCCACGGGCATACGGGTATCAGAACTGATTTCGCTGAAACTGCGTGACCTGAACCTTGCGCTGGAATATATCCGCTGTGGCAGTGCGCAGAAAAACCGCATCATCCCCATTGGCGTACAGGCAAAATATTCTCTGCAGAAATATATAGACAAAGCGCGTGCAAATATGATTCTGCGCCCAGATGAAGAAGCGTTGTTCGTCAACTGCAACGGCAGACCCATGACAAGGCAGGGCTTTTGGAAAATCATCAAATCCTACGCAAAAAAAGCAGGAATTGACCAGGATATCACCCCGCATATGCTCCGACATTCCTTTGCCGCTCATTTGATTGAAAACGGTGCGGATTTGCGTTCTGTGCAGGAAATGCTGGGACATTCTGATATTTCCACGACCCAGATTTATACAAAGCTGACAAACCAGAAATTGAAAAACGTATATGCGAAAGCACATCCGAGGGCATAATAATCTCTGAATAACAAAAAACGGCAGGTTTCCGAAAAGGATTCCGCCGTTTTTTTGTCAAAGCAATTTTTCCATAAGCTCCTGCGGGCTGTCCACGATGGCTTTCGCACCTGCACGCAGAAGGACGTCTGTATCCCGAAAGCCCCATGAAACGCAGATACAATCTATTCCGGCGTTTTGTGCCGTTTCGACATCGACCTCCGAATCACCGATATAAACGCAGTCTGTCAGCGGTACGCCAAGCTGTTCCGCCGCCATAAAGAGCATGTCAGGGGAGGGCTTGCGCCGGATATGGAGTGTTTCCGTCTGACATTCACCGACAGCAACATTCACCTTGCCGGAAAAATATTTTTCACACAGTCCCTGTACTGCTGTGTAAAACTTGTTGGAGGCAACAGCTGTTTTTATTCCTGCCGCGCGGAGGGAATCCAAAAGCTCCCAAATACCTTCGTATGGTCTGGTTTTGTCTTCCATATGCTGCTGGTAATATGCCTTATATTCCACAAGGCAGAGCGCGAATGTTTCCTCATCCGTATCTTCCGGCAGAGATGCGTGCAGAAGGGCATCTGCGCCATTGCCGAGAAAAGAGCGGATTTCAGGAGCGTCCCGCAGGGGAAAACCGTGCTGTTGCAGGATTGTGTTTACGCTGTCTGTCAAATCATCTAATGTATTGAGTAGTGTCCCATCCAAGTCAAATAAAACTGCTTTGTATGGCTGCATCCTTCCCACCTCCTGTTGAAAAGATAGTAACACAGATTCCATCCCGAAGCAAGAGGGCGGCACAGCGTGTCAAAATAGGCTCAGGCTTCGCTTTTCGTGTAACCGCTCTGCGGCTGCGGCAACAGCGGGCATTGCGCGCTATACAAAGTCTTTGTAATACTGCATGAAGAATGTGAAAAAGTGAAAAAACGCAAAAAGCTGCCAAAGCCCGAAAATTCAAGTTACGGTTAGAGGGAAGTAATTTCAGAAAACAAATGATGCAGAGGCAGAATAAAAACAGCCGGAATCCAAAGGTACATGGTTCCGGCTGCTTTGATTTTGTAATTTTACAAAGCTGCAATGACCGCATCGGCAAATTCCTCGGTAGAGGCGTTCCCACCCATATCCTGTGTGAGCATTTTACCTGCCGCAATAACGGTGGTGACGGCACGCGTGATGCTTGCGGCTGCCTCAGCTTCGCCCAGATGCGCCAGCATGAGAGATGCGGAAAGGATTGCTGCCGTGGGGTTGATTTTGTGTTGTCCCGCAATATCCGGTGCAGAACCGTGTATCGGCTCAAAGATTGCTCCGGCTTCGCCAATATTCGCACTGGGCGTCAGCCCAAGCCCGCCAACAAGCCCGGCGCAGAGGTCGGAAACGATATCGCCATAAAGGTTCGGGCAGACAAGTACATCGTAATCCTCCGGATGCATGACAAGGCGCATACACATTGCGTCCACAATGCTGTCGTCAAACGCAATCTGCGGGTATTCCTTCGCAATCTGCCGCGCAACGTCAAGGAACAGCCCGTCAGTGCATTTCATGATGTTTGCTTTATGTACGGCAGTGACTTTTTTTCTGCCTTCGCGGACGGCATATTCAAAGGCATAGCGCACGATGCGTTCACAGCCCTTGCGGGTGATTAGCTTAATGCTTTCTGCCGCATCCTCGCCGACCATATGCTCAATTCCGGCATATAAATCCTCTGTATTTTCCCGAACGATGACAAGGTCTACATTTTCGAACCGCCCAGCCAGACCGGGGAGGGTCTTTGCAGGGCGCACGTTTGCGTAAAGGTCGAACGTCTTGCGGAGTGCGACATTGACACTGCGGAAACCTGTCCCCACTGGTGTCGTGATGGGACCTTTCAGGGCTACGCCTGTGCGCCGGATGGAATCCAGCACGCGGTCGGGCAGGGGAGTGCCGTACTTTTCAATCATGGCTGCGCCAGCTTCCATTTCGTCCCATTCAATGGGTACGCTTGTGGCTTCCACAACGCGTTTTGCTGCCGCGATGACTTCGGGGCCACTGCCGTCACCGGGAATCAGGGTAACATGGTGTAATTTTTTTTCGCTCATTTTGCTCCTCCAGATAAATGAAAATAAATTGCAGTAAAAGGGGGATAGTGTTCGGTTCTTCATGCACTCCCGAAAAGAAGCCCCCTCCTGCAAAGACCTTTTTGATTGCTTCTGTCCTTAGAACCTATCCGTAAATTATCTGCGCACATCCTGCTTCATCTTTTCCGGCAGTCTTGTTGCATTTCCCTGCCGTACCACCCGTTACGCCTGCAAAAAGCTCCCTGCCTGCCGGAAAATCTGGCTGTGCAATCTGCACGTATCTTATTTACGGATAAGTTCTTACTGTCCTTCTTTTGTATAATTCAACAGACCTCCGGCAAGCAGGATATCCCTCTGCCTTGCAGAAATATTCAGCCTTGTCGGAATCTCCTCGCCTGTGCGCAGCAGTGTTACCATAACGTTCTGCCCTTCTGCCGCGCCGGAAACCTGGTCGGCGGCATATTTAATGATAAATTCATCGCCCAGCTGGATGCTGTCATAATCCCATTCATTAACGAACACAAACGGCAGGATACCGTTGTTGATTAAGTTCGCCATATGTATTCTGGCGAAGGACTTCGCGATAACGCCTTTCACGCCAAGCTGCAAAGGTGCAAGCGCGGCATGTTCACGGCTGCTGCCCTGCCCATAGTTCTGTCCGGCAATGATAAAACCGCCGCCAGCCGTTTTTGCCCGTGCAGGGAATTCCGCATCACAGGGCGTCAGGCAGTAATCCGCCAGATAAGGCACGTTGGAGCGGAAGGGGAGCAGCTTTGCGTTAGAAGGCATGATATGGTCAGTGGTGATATTGTCACCGACCTTAATCAGTGCGCCGCCTTTCAACTCCTTGGGAATCTTGGTGTTTTTCGGGAAAGGCTGTATATTCGGTCCCCGTACGACCTTCACACATTCGTCCTCCGGTGCGGGAGGCAGTATGAGGTTATCATTTACCATAAAATGCTCCGGCATGGAAACCAGCGGTGCATCGCCCAGCGCATGCGGGTCTGTCAGTCTGCCGGAAAGCGCGCTTGCAACGGCTGTTTCGGGGCTGACAATATAAACCTGTGCAGATTTTGTGCCGCTGCGCCCTTCGAAGTTACGGTTAACTGTCCTCAGGGAAACGGCGTTCGTTGCGGGTGCCTGTCCCATGCCGATGCAGGGACCACAGCCACATTCGAGTATCCTTGCGCCTGCCGAAATGATGTCTGCCAGCGCGCCGTTTGCCGCCAGCATATTCATAACCTGTTTGGAGCCGGGGGCGATAACAAGGCTGACATTCGGGTCAACGGTCTTGCCCTTGAGAAGAGCGGCAACCGTCATCATGTCTGTATAAGAGGAGTTGGTGCAGCTGCCGATGGCAACCTGGTCAACGGCAAGCCCTTCAATCTCCTGCACAGTTTTGATATTGTCAGGGCTGTGCGGGCAGGCAACAAGCGGCTGTATCTCGTCCAGCGCGATGGTGACTTCCTCGTCATAAACCGCGTCTGCATCGGCGGAAAGGGGCGTCCAGTCGTCCTCTCTGCCCTGTGCCTTGAGGAAAGCGCGTGTTACGTCATCACTGGGGAAAACGGACGTTGTTGCGCCCAACTCCGCACCCATGTTTGTAATCGTTGCGCGCTGGGGAACGCTGAGCGTTTTTATGCCTTCGCCCGCGTATTCCATAACCTTGCCTACGCCGCCTTTTACGGAGAGCCGCCGCAGGACCTCCAGAATTACATCTTTTGCGGTCACCCAAGGACTGAGCTTTCCAGTCAGGTTGATGCGGCAGACCTTTGGCATCGTCAGGTAATACGCGCCGCCGCCCATTGCGACCGCAACATCCAGTCCGCCCGCGCCGATGGCAAGCATGCCGATGCCGCCGCCGGTGGGGGTATGGCTGTCAGAGCCGAGGAGGGTTTTGCCGGGCTTGCCGAAGCGTTCCAGATGCACCTGATGGCAAATACCGTTGCCGGGCTTGGAAAAATAAACACCATGTTTTCTGGCTACGGTCTGTATGTATTTATGGTCATCAGCGTTCTCAAAGCCTGTCTGAAGGGTATTGTGGTCGATATATGCAACGGATTTTTCTGTTTTAACGCGCGGAATGCCGATAGCTTCAAATTGCAGATACGCCATTGTACCGGTGGAATCCTGCGTCAGCGTCTGGTCTATTTTGATGGATATTTCCTTTCCGGCGGTCATTTCTCCGCTGACCAGATGGCTTTTGATGAGTTTTTCAGTGATATTCAGTCCCATAATTTTGTTCCTCCTTGTTTCTTTTGGGAATGGGTTGCCTTATCTTGTGTTACGCGTTTTCCAAAAGGTGCGGTGTCAGCCGTTTCACAGCGTCCTCCATTTCCTCTTTGCTGATAAAGGTCACGCGCCCGTTGTCATATTGCTGATCGACCCAGTCTTTAAGCAAAGCTGCCTCCGGAGAGTTTTTGCTGAGCATATCGTCGCCTGTGCGTTTCAGATACTGGTTCAGCCAGTAGGCGATGCCGGCAAGGCCGGAATTTTTGTTGATTTCCACGCTGAGCGGGCGGTTAAGGATTTTTTCTGTATTGAAAATATTGTAGATTTCTTCGTCCTTGAAAACGCCGTCAGCGTGTATCCCTGCGCGGGTAACATTGAAATCCCTGCCAACGAAAGGCGTCCTGTCAGGAATCCGGTAATCCAGTTCTTTTTCAAAATATTCTGCGATTTCCGTAATGACGGTGGGGTCCATGCCGTCCAGCGTGCCGCGCATCTGGGCATATTCCATAACCATAGCTTCCAGCGGTGTGTTGCCGGTACGTTCGCCAATGCCCAGCAGGGAAGTATTGACCGCGGATGCGCCGTAAAGCCATGCGGTAGTCGCGTTGACAACAGCCTTGTAAAAATCATTATGCCCGTGCCATTCCAGCAGCTCGCTGGGAAATTCCGCGAAGTGGTTCAGGCCGTAAATGATGGCGGGAACGCTGATTGGCGGGGTTACGCCGGGGTAAGGCACGCCATAGCCCATGGTATCGCAGATACGGATTTTTACGGGAAGCTGGTATTTTTCCATCAGCTTCTGCAATTCCGTTGCAAAAGGGATGACAAAGCCGTAAAGGTCGGCGCGGGTGCTGTCCTCGAAATGGCAGCGGGGGACGATACCCATATCCAGCGCGGATTCCACGATATGCAGATAGTCCTCCATGGCTTCTTTTCTGGTCTTGTGCAGTTTATTGAAGATATGGTAATCCGAGCAGCTTGTCAGTATGCCGCATTCCTTCAATCCCATATTTTTCACCAGCTTGAAGTCTTCCGTTGTGGCGCGTATCCAGCCTGTAATTTCAGGGAATGCAAAACCCATTTCCCGACAGGCCTCGATTGCCCTGCGGTCGTTTTCGCTGTAAACGAAAAATTCGCACTGGCGTATCTTACCATTAGGGCCGCCCAAACGGTGCAGCATTTCGTAAAGCGTGGCAATCTGCTGGACGGTATACGGCGTCCTTGCCTGCTGCCCGTCCCGAAAGGTAGTATCTGTTATCCATATTTCATCGGGCATGTTCATCGGAACAAGGCGGTAGTTAAATGTGCATTTGGGTATTTCATCGTATGTAAAATTATCCCGGTAAAGGTTTGGCTCGGCTACGTCCTGCAAGCTGTATTTATATTTCCGCAGCTCCAGCAGGTTTTTCCTCTTATTATATGAAATCAAACAGTATCACCCTTTCTGTGGTTCCCGCGTTTTTGCTGTCTGCGCGGGAAGTGCATTTGTTTTGCAGTGTTTGTTTTATTTATAAAATATATCAATCAATTTGCTGATTGTCAAGAGAAAATAATAAATTTAATCAATCAATCATGTGACGTGGTAAAAATGCAGAAAATTCAATATATTTCTGATAAATATAGGGGATAAACGATTCTATTTATATGATTGAGTTATGCAAAAATAAAATATATAGAGCAAAAAGAATAGAAATGATTAGAAAAAACCATGTATTTTGGAAATGTCTGAAACAATAGGATTTCTATTGAAAGGACAGGGGAGGAATGTTAAAATAATAAGAAAACCAACAGAAAGGGACTGTCTATGCAAAAAAAACAAATCCACGTATTTTACAAAACGCTTCTGGTCGCGCTGACGGAAAAGAGCTTTCTGCGGAAAGCGGGACTGAAAAAAAAGACCGTCCTTTCCCTGCTGCAGCGGGAACGCTGGTTGGATGGGCTGGAGGATATCCTGCGCGGGGAGGTTTCCTGTGCCGCTGTGCTGGAACTCTGCGCGGAGGCAATGGAAACGCTTGCAGGGAAAACGCCGCAGGAGGGCTGGCTCGCCTATACCTACCGTTTTCTTATACGGGAGATTTACCCTGCCCGAAAGGATATTTCGCTGGAACCTCTGCCGCGCGGGGCGGTTTTCTTTTATCTGGCGGCTTTGCGGGTGTTCATGGAACAGGAGCGCGAACGTCTGCCTTTTTCGCGAACGCGGGATTTTGCGTTTGCGGAGGAGCGAGAGGTTGCAGAAAGCCCTTATCGGGAGGAGTATGGGCGTTTTCTGGAATGTTTTCGCGGGCAGTGGATATATGAACTGATGCGGCTTGGGCGGGAGGTCATGCCGTTTGACACACTGGCACACGTTGCAGGAGTGCATCATGTTGCCATGCACGTTGGCAGGCAGCTGGCAGAGGCAGGCGTGCCGGTCGATTTGGGACTGATTTCCGGTGCGGCGGCGGGGCATGATATCGGTAAATATGGATGCAGGGACAGTGAGGTCAGGCGGATTCCTTATCTGCATTATTATTATACGGATATCTGGTTCCGCGGGCACTCGTTGGAAGACATCGGGCATATTGCCGCGAACCACTCCACGTGGGATTTGGAGCTGGAAAACCTGACTGTGGAATCTCTGCTGCTGATTTATGCTGATTTCCGCGTAAAAAGCAAGGGCTATGAAAACGGCAGGGAAATCATGGGTTTTTATACTCTGGAAGATTCTTTCCGCGTTATTCTGGATAAGCTGGACAATGTGGACGCGGCAAAGGAAGAACGTTACCGCCATGTCTATTCGCGCCTTGAGGATTTTGAGGAATATATGTGTGCGCTGGGTGTGAATGTGGAACTGACGGAGGAAGGACTGGCAGCGGTCCGGCAGAAGGAACGCGCCCTGCTGACGGCGGAGGAGACCGTAGAGGCTTTCAAGCGTACGGCAGTTGACCATAATATCCGCCTGATGCATAAGCTGAGCCGCGAAACCTCATTTGGCGATATTTTGGAGGCGGCGCGGAGCACTCGTGACTGGAAAAATTCCCGCGCCTACCTGAATATTTTTTCGGAATATTTCACCTATATGACGCAGAAGCAGAAACAGATGGCGCTGGGCTTTCTCTATGAACTGATGTTCCACAGAGAGGGCGACATTCGCAGACAGGCGGCAGACCTGCTCGGTAATATCATTGCACGGTATGACGTGGAATATGGCAAGGAATTGCCGACCGATGCAGATATCGTTCTGGATGAGGTGACAAGCCATGATATGTGGGAGCGGTATCTGCGGCAGATTGTAGAGCCCGACCATAAGATGATAGACCGTCACAAACGCTGGCTGGGCTATGGGCTGAAACGTGTCGTGACTGCTCTGGCACAGAACAGCAAGCAGGAGCAGGGGGCGGCATACATCGCACTTTTGCTGGAATATTACAAAAAAACGGACTGGGAGGAGGACACCGCCTTTGTCCTGCTGGATACCATGTCATCTGTGCCGGCTGAATTGCTGGGGGAAGGGGGAAGGGCTGTTTTTCTGGATTTTCTGGAGGCATATTCTGTGCGTGTTTCTCTGGAACTGCGCGCGGCTGCCCTCTTAGCCCTTAAAGATATGGCGGAAACCTTTTCCGGCATGGAGGACGCGGGCGAAAGGGTGTTCCGGATCGTGGAAAAAATATCGGCAAGGGGCAATGTCAGCCTGCAATTCCTGCTCTACCTCATTGGTGAAGCCTACGGGATACTACACCGTATCAGCGGGCTGTCCTTTCACCGTATTTTTGAGGACGGGCGTGTAGTTTCCGATATTTTTCTGGAAAACCTGAAATCTGCTACGCCCTGGAAAATCAAAATTATAAACATGGAACTGCTGTATGAGAGAGTGCGGCGTGGCGTGGCAATGCCGAAGCTGCACGTTGCTACACACCTTTCCAATCTGCTGAAAACCAGCGACCAGGTCAGTGTGCGCCATTATGCAGGGGAAACGCTCGTCCGGCTCGCGCCTTTGCTTTCATGGGACCAGCGGAACGAGGTTGCCATAGAGCTGACAAAGGGGCTGGAAATCGGCGAATTTGAGTTTTCCAAATATATCCCGCAGTATCTCGGGGAATACGCCATGTACCTCCACCCGAAGGAGCTGGACGAATTTCTGATTGACCTGCGTCGTCTGTTAATCAGCACGAATGACAGGATTGCCAGCGTTGCTTTGGATACGCTGGGCGTGATGCTACGGCATTACGGCGGCTATCTGCGTCGTTTTCCGGAGTATATCGCCATCAACCGCGCCCGCTGGAAAAAAATGCTGGGCATGCTTCTGAGCGGCGTGGCAAGCTATCAGGAAAACGTCAGCCGCGAGGCGTTCTATGTTATTGGACATGAGCTGTTCGGCATGGATACGCTTTCATTGCAGGAGAAAAAGGATATTTTCGCTTTCCTTGGGAAAAAACTGCTTTCCCTATGTGGGCGCGACAATCCGCCGGAACTGACGTTCTTCAACGATACGATGGCATGGAACCATATTTACCGCTTTATCAGTGATTACCAGTTCCGCTATGGCGCGCTCCGCTTTCAGGAGCCGGGGCGTGTGGCGTTTTTTCCCGGTACATTCGACCCCTTTTCGCTGGGGCATAAGGAGATTGCCAGAGAAATTCGCGATATGGGCTTTATGGTTTATCTTGCGTTGGACGAATTTTCGTGGTCGAAAAAAACACAGCCGCATATGGTGCGGCGGAAGATATTGAATATTTCCGTTGCGAACGAGGAAAACATCTATCTTTTCCCGGAAAATATTCCTGTAAACATTGCCAACCCTGCCGATTTGGAGCAACTGCGGGGACTGTTTCCGGAGAAAGAGGTCTATATGGTGGCGGGGAGCGATGTGGTGCAGAACGCTTCTTCTTACCGCAAAGAACCGGAGGAACACTCCATCCATACCTTCCCGCATATCCTGTTCCGGCGGGAAAGCGGACAGAGCGGTGCGGAGCGGCACGACAATGCCTATGCCGCCATACAGGGCGGCGTTGTTGAACTGAAACTGCCGACGCATTTTGAGGACATCAGTTCTACGCGCATTCGGGAAAACATTGACAATAACCGCGATATTTCCAACCTCATTGACCCTGTGGCGCAGAATTATATTTATGAAAACAGCCTTTATCTGCGCGAACCGCAGTATAAACAGCTTTTGAAGACAGAGGCTGTGGAAATTGTCCATTTTGCTGCAGGCTGGGAAGGGGAGGAACAGCTTCGGCGCGGGCTGAGCAGCACAGAAACTGCCGCGCCCCTTCTGGAGGCGTTCGCGGAGGAAAATGCCCGTATGACGGTTGTGCTGAATCATGAAGGGGAAACGCGTCTGGAAGGCGCGATTATCTGGCGTACGCTTGCCACTACAGAACTTTACCGCGAGTTTGGCGATATGGAAACCGCCAGCTATATCAGGGAGCATACTTCGGGGAAAATTGTGCTGGCAACAGCCTGCTATTCGCGGGAACATTCGCGGATTGACGAACTGGAGCAGATTCTTCTGACGGAAGCCCTTGCCAAAGCTCTGAGCGATGATGCGACCTATGCCATTTTCAGCCCCAAAAAGGGCGGTGTGCGAAAAAAATATGCGGAGGTTTTGGAAAGACAGGGCTTTTTGCCGCTGGAAACGGGCGGGGCAAGGGAGTGCTTTGTGGTGGACATGAAAAATCCTGTCACACTCTACCATAATGTCCAGACTGTTTTGAAAGAGCCGTTTAACGGCAACGAACGTGTACTGCGTACACTGAAGGAGGCGCACTGTCGCTTTCAGACAGCCCTCACGAAGCTCTATCCCGGCGAACTGGTGATTTCTTTTGACGCAGGAATCATGCATAACCGCCTGATAGATTTGATTACAAAGGCAAATGGCGTGCCGCGTGAATCGCTCCCTGTACGTCAGCTGGGCGAAAGCATGTGCGTACCCTTCGGCAAGATTTTGAAGGGCATCGTAATTCCGAATACGGTTACAAAGGTACTGCATACGGAAAAAGCGTTCCGGCCGGATATCCGTTCCTTCCGTATCACAGAATTTCCGCAGTACCTGCCGCTGGCTTCACAGGTGAAGATGATAAAATCCTTCCGGCGTCCTGTCATACTGGCGGACGACCTCCTGCATAAGGGCTACCGCATGAAGGAGCTGAACCGGCTGTTTCAGGCGGAGGACGTGGAAATCGACCGCATCATTGTTGGCATACTTTCCGGACGTGGGCAGGATCTGATGGACATACAGGGCAGGAAAGCCGAAAGCGTGTATTTTATCCCGTCTTTGCGGACATGGTTTGTGGAAACGTCCATGTATCCGTTTTTGGGCGGGGACAGCGTGGAGCAGGAAACGGAGGAGGACGGCAACCTGATACCTTCCATCAATCTGATACTGCCGTATGTTATGCCCGGCTTTATCAGGGGCGCGTCAAAAGAGGCGGTTTATGACCTTTCCATGGTCTGCCTGCAAAACGCAAGGGATATTTTGCAGGTGCTGGAAGAGGAATACCAGCGGGCGTTTGAGCGCAGTCTGACGCTGGGACGGCTGAACGAGGTTGTCATTTCGCCGCGCAGACCGGACGTAGGCAGCTGTATCCGCTATGACCAGCATCTTGCAGCATCGGTATACGTATCGAATGATATCGAACGGCTTGTCCGGCTGGAAAACCTTGTGAAATAGGTCGGCACATGTATTTTATGCGGCGCATTTGCGTTTGTTTCTTTCTGACTATTGAAATTGTCCGCCTGATATGTTTATAATAGGTAAAATGGGGGCAAGGCGCTTTGAAACGGAGGTTGGAACGATGACAGAAGAACTGCAGGCGCGGCTGATGGGCGTGAAACTGACGAAAAAAGAAAAACTGATTGCCGAATTTATATTGGATAACTTTGCGGAGGCGTGCTTTATTACTTCAACGGAGATTGCGAAGCGGCTGCATGTCAGCGATTCTTCTGTGATACGGTTTACGAGAACGCTTGGCTATACCGGCTTTATGGATTTTCAGCGCAGTATCCGCAAAACGTATACCGAGCGTATCAACAGCGTATCCGACAGCATTACCATACCTTCGGAGCGGCTCAAGCTGAGCATAGGCAAGCTGGGGCAGAGCGACATTATGGAGAGCTATTTTTCCAATGTCATGCAGAACCTGAAATCCTGCGTCAGCCAGAATGATACCATAGCCTTTGAACGGGCGGCGGGGCTGGTTGTGGGGAGCAAGCGGAAATTTATTGTAACCTCCCGTGCGAACAGCTGCGTTGGGGATATGATGCTGATGCTTCTGAAACATCTGCTGACAGATGTATATGAAACATCACACCCTGCGTTGAACGTCATCGACCATCTCTGCGATATTACGGAAAATGACTGCATCATTGCCGCCAGTTTCCCGCGGTATTCGGAAATGGACCTGCTTGCGGCGCAGATGGCGTATGAAGCGGGAGCAAAGGTTATTCTGATAACGGATAAAGCAAGCTCGCCGCTGGCAAAATATGCAACGCAGATTCTGACGGTCAGCGTGGACAGCAATACGTTTTTCAATTCGTATGTTGCCGTTATGTTCACGATGGAGCTGCTGTGTTCATTTATCAGCCGGAAAATGGGCTATTCTACGGAAGCAAAGCTGGAGCTGATTGACAGATATCTTTCAAAAGTGGGGTTGTTTTAACAGAAACGACCCTGTTTTTGTATGTTGCAGGAGGCGCGGAGTATGGATGCGGCGGCGGAGAAAAAACGTCTTCGGGAATGGGCAAAAGCCAGACGGGGCATGCTTTCCCCTGAGGAAAAAAGACAGGGAAATGCGGCAGCCTGCCGGAGGGTTTGGGGGCTTGCGGCATACCAGAAAGCAAAAACAGTGTTTTGTTACGTTGCCACAGGCGGAGAAATTGACGTAACGGAACTTTTCCGGCAGGCATGGAAAGATGGAAAACGCGTTGCTGTGCCGAAATGCGGGAAAAACGGACAGATGGATGCGCGCGAAATTACGTCCCTGTCGTCCCTTTCGGCAGGACGGTACGGTATTTTGGAGCCAGAGGAGGACGCACCGGTCGTGCCGCCGGAGGAAATCGGGCTGGCGGTCATACCCTGTCTGGCGTGCGATAGGCGTGGGTATCGATTGGGCTATGGCGGCGGGTATTATGACCGCTATCTGCCGAAAATCACTGGCGTGTCTGCTGTGCTCTGCTGGGAAAGCCTGCTGTTGGATGAAGTGCCCAAAGAGTCGTTCGATTGCCGTGTGGATTGGGTGATAACGGAACGAAAGACGGCAGATACCCGAAAGCGCAGTTGATAAATCCTGAAAAATGGAGTAGAATGAAAAAGCAGCCTGATTTCAAACAATTTCTTGTGAACATGGAGGCTGTTATGTAAAAGCCTGATTTTTCAGAGAGCCGATGGAACAAGTCTCTTTATATCGACAGTCCCGCAAAAAAGGCTTGAAGGTGTAGCCTGAGCCTTTTTGACAGGCAAAAACAAAGGAGGAATTTTCATGAAAAAAGCATATATTTTTTTGGCGGAAGGGTTTGAAGAAATGGAGGCTGTCACCCCCCTTGACCTTCTGCGCCGCGTGGGTATTGATGCAAAATTTATTTCTGTTTCCGGAGAGAAAAGCGTGACCGGCTCGCATGGGATAACCTATGCGGCGGACGTTCTTTTTGAGGAAGCCGATTTCACAGATGCGGACGCATTGATACTGCCAGGCGGTATGCCTGGCACATTGAACCTTCAAAAGCATAAGGGACTTACAGAACTGCTGACGGACGCGCATGGAAAAGGCAGTCTAGTCTGCGCGATTTGTGCTGCGCCTATGGTGCTGGGCGGTCTGGGACTTTTGCAGGGCAGAACGGCAACCATTTACCCCGGCATGGAGGAACATCTCACTGGTGCAACGCTTTCCAAGGAGCGCGTTTGCGCTGATGGGAATGTTGTGACATCGCGCGGTCCTGCGACGGCCATTCCCTTTGGACTGAAAATTGTGGAGCTGCTTCTGGGAAAGGAAACGGCAGATGGACTGGCAGAAGATGTTGTATATACCGTCTGAAAGGCTGCCGAAAATTTGGAGGAAAACCCATAAAGCCGCCTTTTTTATGGGCTTTCCTTCGGAGAACAGGCGTGCTCTGCCGTTTTTCTATTTCCGGTATACACGGTCGGGAACCTGTATGTATTCAAATAACTCGGAAAGCCGTCCGCTTTCGAATGTGTTTTCGCCAAGCTGTTCCGCTGCCGACAGGACTTCGCCGATATCCAAATCATAAATATAGGCTATGGCTGCCGGTGTATAGTGCTTTGGTGAGCCGCATCGGATTTCGCGGTCAAGCATACGGCATAACGGTGATGAACCCTGCCGCATCAGCCGCAGAAATACGCCCTTTGTAATGAGCGAAAGCTTTTCCTGCGCGAGAAGCTTCTCCATTTCGCCCGATGTAATGCCGAGCAGAACGGCGGCTGTCTGCGCCGCATAGGGCGGTTCCTCCGTTTTCAGGAAAAGGTCGATTGCCGCCAGCTGTGGCTGTATGGTCTGCTGAAAATAATCTAAAAAAGTCATATGTATCCTCCCCGTCTTGCGTTCTGTCTTTCTTTATTGTAACAGGGCGCGGGGGCGCATACCACAGGGAATGGTTGGAAAAGAGGGCAGCTCTATGAATGCAATACAGAAATATTTCAAATACAGACAGAGCCTGATAGACCAGTACGCTAAGGGGGATATGACCAAACGGGAATATTTGCAGCGTAACTATGAGGCAGTGGTCTATGGGGATATTGGCCCCTTCCGCAATATGGACACACTGGAAAAGGCTCTGTTTAATTATCAGTATTATAACGCTTTGGCAAAGGAAATGAAAACGGTCAGCACTGCCCGCGATATGGAATATGAGCTGAAACGGGATTATCTGGAGAAAAGCAATTATTATTACAGCAGGAAAGACCGCGCTACGCTTGCCGCCCTGCGTATGCTGGATTTCAGGGGCGTGGAGGCGTATTTTGTGAAAATGCGGAGTAAATATCTGAATGGGAAATTGTTTGAGATTGTCATTCAGGAAGAAAATATCATACTCCATTCTACCAGCAGCCTGATACTGAAATGCCTGAGAGAAGAAGGGGTCTTCCGGGAGGAAAGACGGAAGTCTGTAATAGACGAATATGTCAATCACAGGTATTAGTGTCCGGCGTACCGGACACCATGACCCGTGCTGTGCAATATGCCTGTATTACTGCGCTGTCCCTGCAGGGAGTTCTTTTGTGAACCGCAGAATCTTTCCTGTGGCATAAACTGCTGTCACAATTTCTGTTGCCAGCATCGCGAACCATATGGAATCTGCCCCGGTCAGGACGGGGAGGGCTATAATCAGGATGCCGCTGATGATACACCCGCGGAAAATGGAAACGGCAAAGGCGGTTCGCGGCTTCATGATTGCCTGAAAATAATAGGCTGAAAAAATATTCAGCGGCAGCAGGAGGAAAGAACTGCTGTAAGTCCGTATAATGCTGGGGGCGATTTCCAATATTTCCGTTGAAGGCTTCATAAAAATATAGACGTACAGGTTTGGGAATGCCATGCTCAGTACTGTCCAAAATATACCGAAAACCGCAGTAGAACAGAGTGCGTAGCGCAGCGTTTCCCGTATCCTGCTGCTTTGCCCCGCGCCGAGGTTGATGGATATAATGGGCTGTGCCGCCTGCCCTGCGCTGTAAGCGCAGCACTGTACAAATGTGCTGATATTGATAATGATGCCGTAAACCGAGAGCGCGTCCGTCCCAAGGTATTTCATAATCTGCCGGTTGAACAATACCGTCAGTATTCCCATCGCAATATCAATAAAAAATGTAGAAAATCCTGTCATAGAAATTTCCTTTAATTTACAGAGCAATCTGTCTGGTTTTTGCAGCCGGAGCGTGTTTTTCCCTGAGAAAAAATGGCTGCAAACAACAATGAAATTGAGTACGGCGCCGATTGCCGTGGCAAGCCCCGCCCCGAATATCCCCATATCGAACGTAAATACGAAAACATAATCCCCTGCCATATTAAACAGCCCTCCGACAAGCACGCCTGCCGCGGCAAGCTCAGGGCGGTTGTCGTTCCGCAGGAAAGCGGAAATGACCTGATTGAACAGATACAGGGGGAATACAATCTTTATGGGCAAAAGATAGCGTTCCGCCAAAGGCAGAAAGCTTTCGTCTGCCCCGAAAAACAACAGTATCGGACGTTCCAAAAGCAGTATGCCCGCCCATGCGACAGCCGCAAGGAATATCCCGCCAATCACAGCCGCTGTAAAATATTCGTTTTCCCGTCCGTTTTCCTCTTCTGCTTTGCCGCGTACTATGCTGAAAAGCACAGAACCGCCAATCCCCATCAGCAGGCCAAGGCTGTATATGACATTCCAGACGGGCTGTATGACAGCCAGCGCGGCTGTTCCTACGGGCCCGTGGTATTGCCCGACCATTGCCATATCGACAAGGGCATAGACCGATGTAATCAATGCGCTCCCGAAAGCGGCGGATAGGTATTTGAAATACAATTTCCTGATGTTTCCTTTTAATAAATACATTTCGCAATCCTCCTCAAAAAGTCTATCATAAGCAAAAAGACCGGATAAGACAACATAGCCCTTCTGGCTAAGCATCTTATCCGGCCGTATCTTTTTTACAGGCCCTCCGATGAACACCCATATGATACCCTGCCCCTGTCCCTTTGTCAAGAGGGGATATGCAGAAATTTCCAGTATATTTTTGGAAAACAGGAGGGCAAAAGGTGTTGACAAAGAACTCTTACAAGTGTATGATATAATAAATCATACAAATGTAGGAGTTGAATGCCATGAATGAATTTATGCGACTGCCGGATACGGAACTGGAAATCATGAAAGTCATTTGGGAGGAAGGCAGAACGCTTTCCACATCGGAAATTAAGAGCCTTTTGGAGCGGAGCCGTCCGTGGAATGTATCGGCTTTGCAGACGCTCTTAAACCGGCTCATCAGCCGGGGCTTTCTGGAGAGCCATAAAGAGGGCAAAAACCGCTTTTACCGCCCGCTGGTGGAGGAAAAGGATTACTTAGCTGTGGAAAACAGGCTGTTTTTGGAGAAAATGAATAACCGTTCGCTGACGAAGCTGGTCGCTTCGCTCTATGAAAGCCGTTCCGTTTCAGAGGAGGATTTAGACGAGCTGGCGGCGTTCATCCGCGAAAAGACAGGAGGTGGGCAATGATGGATACTGTATTCCGAAACCTGTTGGAAGTGTCGCTGTTTTCGCTTGCTGTTATCGTGCCGCTGGGGCTTTGCTCCAATCTGCTGGGCAGGCGTTACGGCGTGAAATGGCGTTACCTGCTGTGGGTCATCGTGGCGGTGCGGCTTGTGCTGCCGATACAGCTTTCCCTGCCAGAGCCCATGGAAGGGATGCGCGTGAACCTGCCTGCTCCGATAATTTCTGCGGAACTGCCGGAAACACCGGGGAAGCCGGAAACAATCCCCACAGAATCAGCAGGGGAACTCCATCTCCTTGAATCGCAGTGGGCAGGCGGGGCAGAGGACATGCTCCTGCCGTTTCCAGAGGAAGAACCGGAGGTTGGTTTTCAAGATTTCGCCGCGGAGAGGCTCTGGCTGTTCTGGATTGTGGGTGCATTGGCGTTTGCGGGCTGGCAGGGCTGGAAATACGCTGCTTTCCGGCGTATGCTGAAGCGGAACAGCAGGAAGGTGCGGGATACCGCTCTGTTGGATGATTATTACAGCCTTTGCCATGATATGGGGCTGGAAAAATGCCCTGTGCTGTATTTCTGCGGCGTACTGCACAGCCCGCTCTGCATGGGGCTGTTCCGGCAGGAAATCTACATCAATTCTGAGAACAGGGAGCCAAGCGATATGCGGCTGATACTCAAGCATGAGCTGACGCACTGCAAGCGGCGGGATTTGTGGTTCAAGGCACTGCTCCTGCTGGCGAGGACGATGCACTTTTTCAATCTCTTTGTGCATTGGATGGCACGGCTTGCGGAGCAGGATATGGAATATTCCTGCGATGTTTCCGTCATGCAGGATTGCTCTCTGGAAGAACGGCAGGCGTACAGCATGGCGATATTGCGCACAGTGCGGGAAGGACAGCAGAATGGCGCTGTACTGACGACGGCATTTTCCGGTGGGAAAAAGGAGCTGAAAACGCGGTTTGAAAATATTTTCGACATGGGCGTGAAAAAGCGGGGGACTGTGCTGTTTACGGCGGCGGCACTGGCGGTGTGCTGTGGGACAGCGTTCGTCGGGTGCCAGGCGGAACGGTCGGATATTGTGTACGGCGATTATACAGAGGAAATCGTGACGGCGATGTATCAGAAAAAACCGGTTTCATTGGATGACAAAAGTTCCATTGTGGAACTGATGGAACGTATGCCTGTGCCGGATGGTGTATCTTACCACTTGAATGAATATTTGCTTCATGTATATGAAAAACCGTATATAGGCTTTATTGTGGACTGGGAGGAAACCTCCGAAACGGTTTATGCATTTGAAAATGAAAACTATACAGATGACCGTTGGTGTCAAATCCATGCGATGATGATTTTTGCGCTGTCAGATGAGATTGAAACGATACGTTACGAATTTCGTGTGCAAGAAAAAGGTTACAGCTATTCCAGAGAAAGGGAATTCGAACGGGAAGATATGAAACGCTATTTCGGGGAAACAGACCTTCGGCAGTTTGCGGCGGATGAAGAAACCTTCCGGGCGTTCGTTCAGGCGATAAACAGATATTTTTACCATGGGAAAGACAGCGCGCGGGAGATTCATGGGCTTGTGGAATTTGATGATGCTGCGGCGCAAAAGCGCATGACATATTATCTGGAGGAAGCCGGCGCGGGAATCGTCTACGGCGCATATACGGAGGCGAGGGTGCAGAAGCTTTATGACACGAAGCTGAATTATGTCGGCGACCATGTTGGCGTGGGGAAACTATTCGGGCTTTTGCCCCTGCCGTATGGCGTGACGCGCAGTGAGGAAGGCATGGAACTGTTTACAACGGAAGAACCTTACGGCGCAAAGCTCTACCTGAAAGCCGGAAAAGATACGGAAATTCTCACGCCGACAGAGGACGGTGTTTGGGTTGATACCCGCTGGCTGGATATACAGGCGATGATTTTCCTTGCTTTGGTGGAAAATGCGGATTATGTCGAATATTCTTTGGATTTATGGGAAACGGACGCATCTATAAAGTATATTTATAGATATGACAGGGAAGTGGCAAAGCAGTATTTTGGGGAAAGGGATTTAAGAGAGTTTACTACAGGCGGAGAACAATATTTGCAGAGATTTGTTCTTGCACTGAACCGCTATTTCTATGATGGAATTGATACACCGGAACAGGTTGCCGCATTGGTGGAACTGGACGAAGCCGAGGCACAGGAGCGCATGGAATGGCTGCTGTACGACAGGACTATGGAAAAAAGACCAATAAATCAGATAGAACAAGTAGAAAGGCTGCTTTCGGCAATCACAGAGGAAAACACCGAAGCAATGCTTTCCTCCAATCCTTTGGACTATACAGATTGTTTGGAATACAAGGAGCTGGTCTGGATGGGCGAGCCCGCGCTGAAATACTGCCTGAGCGCGTTTGCGGCAGGGGAGGATTTGGGCACGCTGAAAGGGCATATCATGAAATTTGCCTGCCAGGACATTCTGGGGCAGGAGCGGAACACGGAAC
>ERZ777306.2720-NODE-2720-length-21298-cov-18.225298_pt1 | contig 21298 bp, 17 predicted proteins | sample MGYA00374966_ERZ777306 | MGnify/ENA primary metagenome ERZ777306 (study PRJEB29329, sample SAMN06343882) | mouse gut metagenome | isolation source: Mouse cecum | place: Austria: Vienna | collected 2014-11-15 ...
GGTAGAACACCAGCCTTCCAAGCTGGACACGTGGGTTCGATTCCCATCACCCGCTCTTTTTGTGCACAGCCCCTGCGTATTTTATATGTAACGACTTATAGTTCTATATCCTTTTCGTTAAATTGTTTCTCAACAATTTTTATATTTCCGTTATAATCTTTGCGAATCATCCGTTCCAAATTAACATATTCCGGACTCGCTTTTAAATTTGGTGTTGAAGATGTCACTATTGCTCTTGCATATACATGTCCAAATTTGCAGAAAACATTTTTATACAATAATAAAGTTCCCTTAAGCTGAATCAACGCTTTGGACACATTAACACCTTTGAGTTCTGTTAAAACAACAGTTGGAGTTGCATCACCAATGATAAACAAATAATCGCATTTACTCGTATTTAATGGGACAGACTTATCTTCCGCTATTATCCCACCATCCATTTTATATAAAATCACATGGTTTTTCTTCGTATTTTCAAGCACATATCTCTTTTTATTCTCTTCGCACTTTACTGCTGAACGTCTGTCCGATGACTCAATACAGTTCATCCTATTTTTATTATCACATTTCTCTAAAGAAGCACTTTGCAGTTCTCCATTAATACATTCTTCTAATTTCTTACAAATCATTCATCTATCTCCATGGTAATAAGTTCATCAAGTTCACTATTTGTAATAGACGATACTTCATCAATATAATTTGTACTGATCATATGACTTTCCTCATCTAACAGAGATTCCAACACCTTTTCAAAATTGTCCACTTTATAGGCAGCGAAGTTTTCATAAGACACTCTTAAATTTTTGGGAATAACAATCTTATTTAACTTTGTATGCTGATTCTCCACTTTTTGCGAATACAATAATATATTCGTAGAAGTAAGTATATATGGACTATGTGTTGTTATAATAACCTTACTGTTCGTTGAATTTATCATTAACGAAATGAGACTCATAACATCCTTTTGTGCAATCGGAAATAAGTGTGCTTCTGGTTCTTCAATTATAATAAATGATTTGTTCTTTTCCAAAATTGTTGCAAAGGCAAGCATCAATATCCACAATACTTCCTGCTGACCAGACGAACCATACATCAGTTTAACCCAATGATACTCATCAAAATAAATTTTTTCACCATCGTTCTCGCTTATATAGTCTGCTTTCAGTATTTTCTTAATAAATTCATACGCCTGGTCTACTGCTGCATTATTGATCTGACCTTTAATCGTTTTTACATAATCCGTAATCATTTCCGGAATTTTAGTTCCAAATTTATTTTTTGTTATTTTTATCAGTTTAATAAATTCCTGCATAGTCAAATCCATCTCATCAGTAGAAACATCTTGTAATTGCTCAGACATGGTTGCTAACAAACTTCTTCCGGCTGGAATGTAAATAATTTCATCATTGTTTTCAAATACTAAAAACAACCGTTCATTTAAATGGCGTTTCATTACCCCCACAGCAGTTATATTATCCAAAAGACCCTTTGTATTGAAATTATTTAAAAACATTTCAGAAGCTTCATTTATCAGCTCTAAAAGTTCTTCTTTTAATTTAGCATCAAGAGAAAATCGTACATAGCCATCACGGTTTAAGAAAATATTAATACGTTTTCCGGCAAACATATAGGAAAGATTAAATTTTTGCATATGTTTAGTTTTCCCAAAGCACCCCATAAACTGCTTTGCCAAATATTTCATATAATTATTGAAATATTCATTTTTATGATTCTGTGTAAACTGTGCTGCATCCATCAGATAATCTAAGGTATAATCTCTTATCTTTTGAACAAAATATACAACCTTACAAATTGTACTTTTACCAGAAGCCTGAGCACCTATAAATATCTGAAAATTTTTATTTAAATTTATCTGTGCCTCTTTTACTGGTCCAAAATTTTGTATGACAATTTTATTTTCCATAATCAAAAACCACTTCTCCATTGCTTTTATAGTTCATATCAGATATTAAAATTATAATAGAGCAGCCTCTAATTTACAATATATAATTGCTTATAAAGTGAAACCTTCGTAACAGCTCAGCCCAGGACTTTGCACTTGCTGCAAAGTCCGTACGAGCACGTCAATTTAGTCAAGAAAGAATCTGCCCCTCGCCGAAGGCGATTTGGAATGGGCGGATTCCGTAACAGAGAAGCCGAAGGCTGAACTGCTAACCATATTTACTTTTTGTTGTTAATTAAACATTCTCCTTTATTCGATGATTTTTTGTCGTCTTTCAAATCTGGAAAAGAAATTGAATGGACAATGACAAATGCTGGATGCCCATGAAATCAGAGAGTTACGGGTTGACCGTATCAAGGAAATTATAGAGGAAAAGCCGTATGCAAAAGGGAAATACCCTATCCCTGCATCAATTCAAGAATAGCGACTGTTTGCTGGCCGGTGGATTAAAAATATTGGAAGAAGGAGACGGAATCATAGACATGGGGATAAATAGTTCGGCTTTGGAATGGGTTGCCGATTTTATCTTGCCTCTTGGGAAAAATGCCACTGTACTGGAACCGGTGGAATTATTGGATATCATGAAGCGCAAAATACATGAATTGTATCAGCATTACTTTAATGTGGAAGATAGCAAGGAACGACAGTAATTCCATTGGGGGTTCTTTATAAGACTTGGGTGTTGAAGCCCTGGCGCGGAGTGCACCGCGGATGGAACAAGGGAAGAAAGTTCTTCCCTATTCAGCCTTCTGTTTGCGGAAAGGATAGGCACAGGCCGCGGTTATTAACTTGCCGCATAGGAGGGAAACGGCTACAGTGATGAGGGCGCTGGCGGCAAATCTTCCGGCATAGCTGCCTTCCAGTTTGTTGATGCATTGCATAAAAATATAGGTATGAGTTAAGTAGAGATAGAGGGAATATTTACCCAGGAAGGCGAATATTCTTTCTTTTATACGGCATTTGGAGACGAGAATCAATACGAGAAGCGTCCATATTACCGTAGCTGCCAGCTGGAAGGAAAGCTGATAATCTTCCGGGTTTTGGCCAAACGGAACGCCGCCGTCCAGTCCCCATCGGATAAAAGGAAGCATTCCTGCCGCCAGAAGGGCAGTTAAAGGAAGCCATAGTTTGTCAATAATTTTTTTGAGTTTACTTTCATATTCCCCCACAATGACTCCCAAGGCAAAAGCAATATTGGATACATACCAGAAATCGCTCATGCCCTTATCATAAAGGATGCGGGAAAAAATATAGGTAAAAATACAAAAGGCAGTTACTCTAAGCCCCTTATTTTTGATAATTGCATAGATGATAATAAAAGCGATATAAAACAGGAAGAGAACAAACATATACCAGTAGTCATAGCCGCTGGCAAAATATAAAAAGTCCTGGAGGGAAACAAAACCCTCAGATATCAGTTCGATAATCCCTACCACGATAAAATAAGGGATATATGTATTTTTAATTCTTTTCCATACAAAATGTTTGTTCATGGGGTTTCGGCCCAGGGATATCACCATGGCATAGCCCGAAAGCAGGAAAAAAATATCCACGCCATATATGCCAAGTTTGGTAAATGCCAGTTGGAAAACGGCGCCATCCCCTTCTACGGGGGTGAACCAGGTCCACCATTCGGCGTAGTGGGATAAAATAACCATTAACGCAGCGATTCCCCTGAACCAATTTGTTTCTCTTTTGGGCAAAAGATGCCCGCCTTCATCGTTTCTCATAAATTACCCTCATCTTAATGCAACGGAAACCCTTTTGCCGCTGCATTAAAAGAATAGCAATCATTCTAAAAGAAATCAATTTAGGCGGGTTTAAGATTTTCTTAAAATTTCTTTAATATGGACAGGTTACCTTTGCACCCTGGCTCCCGCGCCTCCCATAATGGCTTCCACTTCCTTGCGGCTGGCCATAGTGGTATCGCCCGGCGTAGTCATTGCTAATGCTCCATGGGCTGCACCATAGTTTACCGCTAGCTGGGCATCATTGGTGGTCATCAGGCCGTAAATCAGTCCGGAAGCAAAGGAATCCCCGCCGCCTACCCGGTCCATAATTTCCAGGTTCTTATAATCGCTGGCTTTGTAGATTTCGCCGTCGGCCCAGCAGATAGCGCTCCAGTCGTTGACGGTGGCAGTTTTTACTTCGCGTAAGGTAGTGGCTACGGCTTTGAAATTAGGATAAGCTTTTGCCGCTTCGTTAATCATTTTCTTGTAGCCTTCCAGGTTCAGCTCTTTTAAATTGGCATCGTTTCCTTCGATTTCAAAGCCAAGGCATGCGGTGAAGTCTTCTTCATTGCCAATCATGACATCCACATATCTTGCGATTTCCTTGTTTACTTCCTGGGCTTTTGCCTGGCCGCCGATGGCGCTCCACATGGAAGGGCGGTAGTTCAGATCGTAAGAAACGATAGTTCCATATTTTTTAGCCGTTTTGATGGCAGCGAGAATGGTTTCGCAGGATTGTTCCGAAAGGGCCGCGTAGATGCCGCCGGTATGAAGCCAACGAGCCCCCAGTTCGCCGAAAATATAATCGAAATCGAAATCATCAGGTTTCGCCTTGGAAATGGCGGTATTAGCGCGGTCGGAACAGCCTACCGCCCCCCGGATGCCGAAGCCGCGCTCGGTGAAATTGATGCCGTTGCGGCAGATGCGGCCAATGCCGTCCGTCTTCATCCAATGGATCAAAGAGGTATCCACGCCGCCTTGCATAATGAAGTCTTCCATAAGCATGCCCACCTCGTTGTCGGCAAAGGCAGTAATAACGGCGGTGTTCATTTTAAAACATTTCTTAAGGCCGCGGACAACATTATACTCTCCGCCGCCTTCCCAGGCGCGAAAAGTTCTGGCTGTGCGGATTCGCCCTTCCCCTGGGTCCAGCCTGAGCATTACTTCGCCCAGGGATACGGCATCATATTTACATTCGCTTTCAGGTCTCAAATTAAGATTCATAATTTTCTCCATTTCTGCGCTGCCTATGCTTCTTAACGGGAATTCATTATGCATGCAGCGCGGGCGTAGTGATTGATTTTTATGCACACGGGCGTCCAAATGAAATGTGTCAGCAAACGGATGGATGCCCGGAGCACGAGTAGGGGAGAATGGCTTTTCTCTGCTCGGTTGTTTTGTGTTTTTGGGATCTGGCTGTCAGGCGGATTTTTGTTATCCGCGCAGCCTGGCGGCCAGTTTGACAGCTTCCTTTGTCAGCTGTTTTATTTTTTCGAATTCTCCGGCGGCGATAAGATCCCCTTTTACCATCCAGCTGCCGCCGCAGGCAATGACGGATTTGCAGTTAAAATAGTCTTTTATGTTTTCGGTGCTGATTCCCCCGGTGGGCATAAACTTTAGGCCGGTATAGGGGGCGGACAATGCCTTAATGGAAGCGGCACCGCCGAATTGTTCTGCGGGGAAAAATTTTACCACTTTCAAGCCTCTCTTGACCGCCTGGGCGATTTCGGAAGGGGTGATGCAGCCGGGGAAAACGGGAATCTGTTTTTCCAGGCAATAATCTACGATTTCCGGGTCGAATCCGGGGCTGACAATAAACTGTGCTCCGGCCGCTGCGGCATCGTCCACTTGGGATATGGTGAGGACGGTGCCTGCGCCAACCAGCATATCCGGGAATGCTTCGCTCATAATGCGGATGCTTTCTGCAGCGGCAGCTGTGCGGAAGGTCACCTCGGCACAGGGCAGTCCTCCATCGCATAATGCCTGGGCTAAAGGTTTGGCGTTTGCGGCATCCTGCAATACTACTACGGGTACGATTCCTAATTCTTCAATTCTTTTTTCCATGGTTTTTCTCCTATTCCAGTACCGCCCTTGCCCCTCCCAGCACCTAAAGAATATTCCTGTGCAGAAAATTTCCGTCTGCGTGCGCAGCCGCAAATTTTCAGAGGCGCTGTCCGTGGCAAGGGCTGTTTTGTTCCAGTACCGCCCTCATTGGGATGTTAGTACTCCAGGTATGCTCCTTTCATGGGGCTGGCGGCGTGTTGGCTGAAGAGGCGTAGGACGCCTTTGCGGTACTTGGGTTCTCTTGGTTTCCAGTTGCTTTTCCGTTCTTTTAATATTCGGTCAATTTCTTCGGGGGATTTTTTTTCGCCGAGGATGCCTATGATATTCAGTTTCCTTTCGGCTATGTCAATTTCAATTAAATCCCCTTCTTCTACCAGGGCAATGGGGCCGCCGTCGCTGGCTTCCGGACTGCAGTGGCCGATGACCGGGCCGGTGGATGCTCCGGAAAAGCGTCCGTCGGTAATGAGGGCGATGCTTTTTCCCAGTTCCTTGTCGCTGCTGATGGCTTCTGAGGTGTAAAACATTTCCGGCATTCCGCTGCCTTTGGGGCCTTCGTAGCGGATGAATACGGCATCGCCTTTCTGTACCTGGTGTTTCAGCACTGCTTCCAGGCATTCTTCTTCGCTGTCAAAGGGTCTGGCCTTAAGTATGGCGTGGAACATTTCCTTTGGGCATGCGGTATGCTTGATGACGGCTCCTTCCGGGGCCAGGTTGCCCCTTAATATGGCGATGCTGCCATCGGTTCCAAGGGCTTTGTCATAAGGGCGGATAATGTCTTCTTTGGTCAATTGGATATGATATCTTTTGTTAAATTCCTGAAGCCATTTATCACATCTTTCATAAAAACCATTGGTTTTCAATTCTTTTAAGTTTTCTCCTAAAGTTTTTCCTGTGACAGTCATTGCATCCAGGTGAAGGTGTTCCTTAATTTCTTCCATAATAGCGGGGACGCCGCCGGCGTAGTAGAAGCATTCCGCAGGCCAACGCCCGGCAGGGCGTACATCCAGAAGATAGCGGGCATTTCTGTGAAGCTTGTCAAAAGTATCTCCGGTAATCTCAATGCCGAATTCATGGGCGATGGCAGGAATATGAAGCAGGCAGTTGGTGCTCCCGGAGATGGCGGCATGCACCAATATGGCATTTTCGAAACTATCCATGGTGATGATGTCGCTGGGTTTCATATGGGGCATTTGAGCCAGTCTCACGGCCTGTGCCCCGGCCTGTCTGGCATAGGCGGATAAGTCCGGGCTGGTGGCGGGCATGAGGGCGCTTCCGGGAAGGGCAAGGCCGAGAGCCTCTGCCATTATTTGCATCGTGGAAGCGGTTCCTATAAAGGAGCATGCACCGCAGCTGGGGCATGCATTGCATTTTGCCCAGTCCAGCTTTTCTTTGTCAATTTCCCCCCGCTGGTATTTGGCGCTGTACATGCCAAGCTGTTCCAAAGTGAGCATATCCGGCCCCGCATTCATCGTTCCGCCCGGCACAACCACGGAGGGCACATTGACTCTGGCAAGGCCCATAAGGTTGCCGGGAAGCCCTTTGTCGCAGCTGGAAAGATAGACGCCGCCATCAAAAGGCGTGGCATTGGCATGGATTTCGATCATGTTAGCGATGATTTCCCGGCTGGCAAGGCTGTAATTGATGCCGTCGGTTCCCTGGCTTTCCCCATCGCAGATGTCGGTACAGAAATACCTTGCTCCATGGCCGCCGGCCTGCTCCACCCCTTTGCGCACTTCTTCCACAAGGGTATCCAGATGTCCGCTTCCGGGATGGCTGTCTCCGAAAGTGCTTTCGATAATAATCTGCGGTTTCTCTAAATCTTCCGGCGCCCATCCCGTTCCGATGCGGAGCGGGTCCAATTCAGGGGCCAGTATGCGCATTTCCTGACTTTTTAGTTCCATAGGGGTCTCCTTTCTATCAGGTGTTATTTATGCAATTTACTTTAAATTTAGGTTGGTTTCGTCATTGTTTCGTCGTTAAGTTAAGCAAAGAAGGAGATGACGAGGGCGACCAGGAATCCCACGCCTCCTACCAGTGTCTCCATAATGGTCCATGTTTTTAAGGTTGTCTTTTCGTCCATGCCTACCAATGATTTTACCAGCCAGAAGCCGGAATCATTGAAGTGGGAGCATACGGTAGCACCTCCGGCCACTGCGGCTGTGGTGCAGGCCAAGTATAAAGGGGAAAGGTCTGCAATGCCGGGCATGGCGGAGATGATGCCGGCGGCCATAGTCATGGCTACGGTAGCGGAGCCCACGCAGATGCGGACAAGGGCGGCTACGATAAATGCTATGATAACGATAGGGAGATTGGCGGAAGAAACCGCATTCCCGATGACATCCCCTAGTCCGGAATATTGGAGCATATAACGCAGGACGCCGCCGCAGGCTGTGACCAGGAGGATGAGCCCGGTGGGTTCCAAGGACTTCGTCATAACTTTTTCCAGTTCATCGGTGCTGTATCCGTGCCCAAGCCCAAGGATGATCATAGCGGCTATGGTAGCAATAAGAAGTGCTACAAAGGGCTCTCCCAGAAAGGCGAGAATGGGGGCGGCAGCCGTGATAAAGGCGATAAAGGGCTCTCCCAGGATGGAAAATAGGGAGGCATCGCCATTTAAGGTCAAAATTGTATTGAATACGGAATCCAGGATAATGAGCATGAGGGGGATAAGGATAATTCCCACGATGCTCCAGAAATTCGGCAGCTTGGATTCATCGAAATCGGCTTGGTTTGCCACATGGTCAGGCACGGGTATGTTATGTTTTTTTCCACAGATGGAGCCCCATACAGGACCTGCTACGATCATGGCGAACACGCCGCATAAAATACCAATCATAATAACCCAGCCCAAATCAACGCCCAGCATAGTTGCCACAAGGATGGGGCCTGGGGTGGGAGGGATGTATGCATGGCCAACGGCCAGCCCGGCCAACAGGGGAATCGCATAAAATAAAGAAGAGCGGTTGGTCCGCTTGGCCAGGGAAAATGCCAGGGGAATGAGGATGATCAGCCCTGCATCGAAAAAGACCGGCATGGCGATGACCAGGCCTGTAATTCCCAGCGCCCAGGCGGCTTTTTTATCACCAAAGCGTTTTACCATGGTGACTGCCAGGGTCTGTGCCCCGCCAGAGACTTCCAATATGGCGCCAAACATAGAGCCAAGGCCTACTAATAGTGCGATACCTTTTAATGTGTTGCCGATGCCGTCATTGACTGCGGTTACGATAGTGTCAAAGGGCATGCCTGCGATGAGGCCGATGGTGATGGCGCCGACCAGGATGGAAACCATGGCCTGGATTTTGAATTTGATGATTAATACCAGCAGAATGGCAAGCCCGATAAATGCGGCAATAATCAATCGGGCGGGATCAAGTGACAATGCTTCCTGAGACATTGGGATGTTCCTCCTTTTATTTGGTCGTATTTGCCTGGAAACTTTTCTCATTCCGGAAAAGTTGGCGATAAAAAATTTACGGGGTATATATAGTAGCAGTTATTTACATCAGACGTCTTATGTTTGCATAAAATAAGTATATATAAATGAGGTTTTTAAGTCAATACATCAGATGTTATAAAAGAAAATTCTACATTTTGAATAAAAAAGAGCGAGATAATCAAGATTAATCCCGCTTCTTTTGTATATTATTTACAATTATTTTTTAAATGGTATGCTGTTTACGGCCTGTGCACAGGGAGGCATTGGATGCCGTTTCTTCCTGATCTTCCAATAGCTGTATGATTTTGCGGCGGTTATGGGTGAGATGCATAATCATTGCACATTTCGCGCCTACTGCATCCCTGGCCAGCATGGCATCGGCGATGGCTCGGTGACTCTCAATGGTTTCATTGAGCAAGGAACGCTGTGTCAGGTTGGCAAAGGTGGAAACTGCCGACTGGATGAGGGGGAGGAGGATTTCTACCACCCGGTTTCTGCTGTATTTGGCGATGCTGGCGTGGAATTCAATATCCTTTTTGATATGGTTTTTCCCGCTGGTAAAAAGTTCTTCCACTTCATCGCACAGCGCGGAAAGCTCTTCCCGCTCTTTTTGAGAGGCATACTGGCAGGCGAGGAAGGCAATTTCGGGTTCCAGCATGAGCCGTACATCGAAAAGCTCCAGGGCCAGTTTGTATTTATCCTGAAATTTGGAAAGGCCCAGGGGGTCTTCTTCCAGCGTGCTTGTGCTGATGACGTAAGTGCCGGAACCTCTTCGCACCTCTAATACGCCGCGGGATACCAGGCCTTTTACCGCTTCCCGGATGGTGCTCCGGCCTACGCCGAATTTTTCGGCCAAATCAAATTCATTGGGAATTTTCTGCCCTATTTCCACCGGCTCATGCAGGATGTATTCGAACAATGCATCTTCCACCTGCGAGCCCAGCAGCCGTTTGTCCATTTTTTCAAATTGATACATAAGTAAATATTTCTCCGTTTGTTATTTTTTATACGCTGTTCTCCTGAAAAAATAATAAAACGGCGGAGGGGGTTTTGTCAATGAGCGGGTGGGGGCTCTTGGCAGAATGAATTGCGTTGATGGTTACTGTTCACTCCCAATGTCATTTAGTTAACGATGGCGGACGCCATGAGGTGCTAACTTAATGACATTGGGAGTGAACAGTAACCTTCAAATTTAAAAACACGTTCTGGCTATTTTCTAAGCATTGAAATACACACTCGGATAATGTATAATTAAAGTATATTTTTGGGAGAATTATAACCATGAAAAAGAAATTATGCAGTATTGTTTGTTTATGTAGCCTTGTTTCAATTATGTTGTGTGCATGTGGAAAAGAAGAACAGGGGAATCCTATTATATTGCCGGCTAGAGAGGATATTGTATCGATTGGTGTTTCTGACGGTGACAAATATGCAATGTCACCTAACACAGAAGCTGAAGCGGCAGAGTTTATTGATGAATTTTTATTTATGCTAATGGATATGGAAACAACCAGCCGGCAGTCGGTCAATGATGTACCAGTCAACAAAGATTTAATTACGATCAATATAAATTGCGATGGAGTGGCAGGAACTACTCTTTTTTACTACGTAGATAAAGGAATCGAATATGTAGAACAGCCATATCAGGGAATTTATAAACCAGCACCTGCTTTAGGTAATTGTATAACTGAAATGCTTGCTTTGGCAGATGATACACCGCTAATGGTAACATTTCAGGCATCGGTAATTGAAACGAATGATGATTCAATAATAGTAAAGCCGGTAGATGGTTCTTTGGAACTTGATTCAGCAGATAAGTTTTATATATCAAACGAAGAGAACCTCGAATTGCAAATTGGAGATTTAGTAGAAATTAGTTATAACGGAGAAATAATGGAATCATATCCTGCACAATTAGGAGAGGTTTATGAAATTATCGTGATAGAGCAGACGGAAGAAAATGCTATGTGGGATAGAATACCTATGGTAAGAATAGATGGTAAATTATATTACGATACAGGGAGAGAAAGCATCATGGATGCACGTTGTGGCACTATGGATGGGGAAATAACATCAACTGTCGATGGAACTGAAATACCAACAGAAGATAATCAGTCTAATTTTGGAAGTGGATTTGGTTATCAGTATGGAGCAGACGATACAATAGAGATTTATATGAATGAAAAGTGGTTTGTCTTTGAATACAGAGAAGAATCTGAATGAGAGAATAAACGATAGATAAATCAAATTAAATTCAAAGGGGCTGTCAGTTTGAGAGACAAAATCTGGTGAAGCTTTACTATGTCTTTATCTGTATATAACCTACGCCCCCTTCGCTCATGGCAGATGGGGAAAGCAAGCCCTTTTACGAAAATTTAAGAAAAAATGGTAACAGTTCAGCCTGCGACTGCGCACGTGCTGCGCAGTTAGCAGCCAATGAATTGGAACAGCCAGGAATCCGCCCCTTTGCCGCAGGCAAACTTTAAAATGGGCGGATTCAGTGACAGCGAAGCCGGAAGGCTGAACTGTTACAAAAAATGCGGAATAGTGGGCTGAACTGTTCAACGCTTTCCCCTATAATCCGCAGGAGAACAGTGATATTTCTCCTGAAACTTTTTATAGAAGAAGCTGACATTTTTATACCCGGCCATATGGGTAATTTCTGTAATTGAAAAGTCTGTACTTTTTAACAGGTTCTCCGCATATTTTAGTTTCTGCATCTGAATCATCTGCATATAAGTCAGGTCCGTATATTTTTTCAAAAGAATAGATACATAGTTTGGGCTGATATGGAAAAAATCGGCCACCGATTCCAGCGTACAGGTTCTGAAGTTTTTTTCAATATAGCGAATCATGGGAACAATTGGAACATTGTATTCGAAGCGTTCATCTTTTGCAAATTCATTTTCATATACATTGATTAATTCCGCCATTATCGTGTAAAATAGATGCAGAATAATATCGGAAGAATTAACGGAAGGGTCATAACATTCACAGAAAAGTTCCTGGAAAAACATCGGGATTCGCCTGTCGTTTTCTGAATGGAAAAGCAGGAAATGGTCATGGTTCGTTTTTTCGTTGATTGCATTGATGAAAAAGTGAGATAAAACACTGTCCTTTGAAAATTGCGTAAAAACATTATCCCTTAAGAAATCTTTGTTAATCAGGACGCTAATCATAATGTCATCTTCTCCCAGTGCGGCGATGGAATGAGGACAATTGGTATCAATTAAGAGCAGCTGATTTTTCTCTAAAGTAATGGGATGGCCGTCAACAACCTGGAGACAGCGGCCGGAGTACACATAACTGATTTCGATGTGTGCGTGAATATGTTCCGGAACAGGATTAAAGCGCGAATTGCGTTTAATGCTTAAGGAAGGAAGCGTAGTTGACATGATAAGGTCTGATTCCGGCATGTGTTGTTTTTGCTCCATGTATTCTGAACCCAGAGTATCTATTTTCAGAAGCCTGTATTCTCTTCCGTCTATTTTGATACGTTTCATTTTATCCCAGCCGGTGTAGGGATGGCCGGCCTTATAGCGCTGTTCGCTGGGGGAGAACTCGCGTAAATAATGGTCCAAGGTTGCCAGATTCATAAGGGTATCCTCCGAAATGAGAAAGTTCTGTTTTTTTAACTTTAACAAATTGTGTGGATTTGGTCAATGAATTCTGATGAATCTGTCATTTCCCAGGTAAAACGGATACTTTATAATGATAACACAAAGTAAAAAACATGTTTTGCAAAACAGTGTTCCGTTCAAAAGGATTCAAAGGATTTTAGGAGGAGAGGAAATGGCAAAGGCAGATTACACGCAGCTGTCAAAGGAAGTGATAGAAGCTGTCGGCGGGAAAGAGAATATTGTTAATGTTACAAACTGTATGACACGTCTCAGGTTTGTGCTCAAGGACGATTCCATTCCGGATAAAGGGAAAGTGTCCGGAATAAAAGGTGTAAAAGGAGTTATGAATCAGGGAGGGCAGTATCAGGTTATTATTGGAACGCATGTCAGTGAGGTAGTAAAAATTGTGAAACGCGAAGCCGGGATATCTGATGATGGGCCGAACAAGGAGGATTACAGAATTGTGAAACAGGGCAGCCTGTGGAACCGTTTCTTTAAGGTGATTTCCGGATGTATTATGCCTATGATTGGTCCTATGATTGCAGGAGGTATTATTAAAGGTATCCTTATTATTTTGGTAACAGCAGGTGTGTTGGCAAAAACGGATGGAACCTATCAGGTGCTATATGCTGCTGCGGATGCTGTTTTATACTTTATGCCTATCGTTGTCGGCTTTACCTGCGGAAAAATATTTGACTGCAACCAATATGTTACCGCAACTATAGGTGCGGCATTCGTCTATCCGGATTTGGTTGCGGCAGTAACGGCAGAAGGCGGGATTACATTTCTTGGGCTGCCGGTTGCGGCAACAACTTATTCCAACACCTTATTCCCGGTTATTCTGTCAGCGTTTGTGGCAAGCAAACTGGAAAAGCTTGCAAAGAAATTTATTCCTCAAATGATACAGTTAATGCTGGTGCCGGCATTCGTGCTGGCGATTACGGTTCCTTTAAGCTGGCTGGCAATCGGACCGGTGATGAATATCGTATCCAACGGATTGTCAACGGCAGTGTTTGCGGTATTTGGTTTCAGCCCGCTTTTGGGAGGGCTGCTTTTGGGGGCATTCTGGCAGATGGTTGTACTGCTTGGGCTGCATGCCGCATTTATCCCGATATTGATTAACAACATCGTAACGCAGGGATGCGACCCGGTGAATGCAATCTTGGGCCTTACTGTGTGGGCACTGGCGGGAGTTGCCCTTGGATACGCTCTTCGAATGAAAGACCCTGAAAAAAGAAGCGTTGGATTCGGAAGCATGGCATCTGCCCTTTGCGGTGTGACGGAGCCTGTGATTTACTCCATTGCATTGCCGAACTTCAAATTGTTCATCAGCGCATGGATCGGCGGAGGTATTGCCGGTGCAATTGCAGGCCTGTTTGGGATAAAGCTGTATGCAATGGGCGGAGACGGGCTGTTCCGTATTCCGGGTATGATTAATCCGGAAGGGCTTGATATCAGCTTTTACGGATTTATCGGATGTGCGCTTGTAGCTTTTGCGGTAGCGGCAGTGCTGGCATTTATATTTGCGGGTGAAGAGAAAAAAGCATAAGAATTTTATGCAGGAGGTTTTTTCGATGGAAGGATTTAAAACGCTCACTGGAGAAGATACGCCGAACATGTTGTATCCATTTTTCTGGCAGCATGGGGAATCCCACAGTGTGCTTGGCGAGTATATGGAGAAAATTGCGTCCGTCGGGATAAAAGGTGTATGTGTTGAAGCAAGGCCCCATCCGGAGTTCGTAGCGGATGGCTGGTGGAAAGATATGGATTTTCTCCTGAAAAAAGCGAAAGAATTTGATATGAAACTTTGGATTCTGGATGATTCCCATTTCCCGACGGGGTTTGCCAATGGCAGGATTAAAAAGGATTATCCGCAGTATTTGAAATGGTATCTGGATATGCGCCGCTATGATGTGCAGGGGCCGATGGAAGGGGCACGGATTGATTTCCGCCTCCTGAAAGGCCGTCCTTGGGAGCGGCCGGATAAAAGTGAAAAAATATTGGGCATATACATGGCACAGCGTCTGAATCAGAGGACGGAAGAAAATGATTCGCTGAAATCGGATTCTTTTATGGATATTACAGAGAATATGGATATGGAAAACCGTCTTCTGACATTGGATATTCCGGAGGGGGCACATAGTATTTTTGTTGTGTACCAGACAAGAAAGGGCGGGGAAGAAACCACTGCCGATTACTTGAACCCTCTGATAAAAGAGGCGACTCATGTTTTGATTGACGAGGTGTATGAACCTCATTATGCACATTATAAGGAAGAGTTCGGAAAAACCATACAGGGATTCTTTTCGGATGAACCCCGGTTTGGCAATATGAAAGGCACTGAGGGGAGAATCGGAACGGGGATGGTTCTTCCGTGGAGAGAAGGGCTGGAGAGAGAACTTGGATTTGAAAACAAATATCTTCCTCTTTTATGGACCGTTGCAGAGGGAAAGGAAAGCGGTATCCGCTGCCGGTATATGGACGTGGTTACACGTCTGTACAATGAAAATTTCACGAAGGTAATCGGTGACTGGTGCAGAGAGCGGGGTGTCTGGTATCTTGGCCATACGATTGAAGATAACGGAGCCCATGCCCGCCTTGGATACGGAACCGGCCATTTCTTCCGCGGCCAGCAGGATATGGATTTTTCAGGAATCGATGTCATTGGCGGCCAGATTGTTCCGGGGATGAATTATCATCATGATGCGTTTAGCACCGGTGGAAGCAATGGGGAATTCTATCATTATGCCCTGGCAAAGCTGGGTTCTTCCGCAGCGCATCTGGATTCGAAAAAAGAGGGACGTGTCATGTGTGAAGCGTTTGGGGCTTATGGCTGGAATGAAGGGCTGAAAATGATGAAATGGATTGCAGACCATCTCATTGTACGCGGGGTCAACTGGATTGTGCCTCATGCATTTAATCCGAAGGAATTCCCGGATTTTGATTGCCCGCCCCACTTTTATGCTCATGGGCATAATCCTCAGTTCCGCTATTTCAAGGTGTTCAGCGATTATGTCAATCGTATGGCAGGGCTGTTTCGGAAGGGGAAACATCCTGCAAAAGTAGGGGTGCTCTATCCTGCAGAACTGGAGTGGGCCGGAAAGTATATGCCGATAGAAAAACCTGCCAGGGCATTGACGGAGCATCAGATTTCTTTTGATATTGTCAGCCTTGATTATTTAAAAGAAGCAAAAATCAGTGAAAATGGGTATGCTATCAACGGGCAGGAAATGGAAGTCCTTGTGATTCCATACGGCGAATGTTTTCCGGAAGAACTTGTTGCAATACTTGAAAAAATGTGTGACAAAAATATAAAAATATGGATGGTGGAAGGCGTTCCAGAGAAAATCTGCGATTCTGACAATGACATTGGTCATTCTGACAGATTGGAAAGACTGATTTCCAGATGTTCGGTGTCAAAACTTGAGGAGCTTGGTTGTGTGCTTGAGGCGTATGCTGCTGTTGTATGTGCAAAGCCACAGACGGATTTGGTGGTTGGAGAGTATGTGCGCGAAGGAAAGCGGTATTACATGCTTTTCAATGAAAATATCGGAAAAGGAGTCCATACAAAAATCAGATTATCCCAGCAGGGATATATATATCGATATGACGGATTTCAGGACAGGCTTGTTTTGGCGGTACAGGATGTGAGTGCGCAGGAAATCAGGCTGGATTTGGAACCATATGAATCTACGGTCCTGGTTGTAAGTGAGGAAAGGCTGCAATGTGGCCCTGACGGCGGGGAGAGCGTCCTGACAAAGGAAGAACTTCGGACGGAGGAAGAACTTTGGGTGGATGTTACGCTGCCATCTGTATGGGATATTCGCTTTTCGGACAGTATGAGCTATCCTGAATTTAAAGAAAAGATACCCTGCCATTCCCTTTCCTGTATCCAGACGCTTCCTGGGTGGGGAAATAAGGCAGGAACAGTCCGGTATGCGGCGCATATGAAAATGGGGAAGGCAGAACAAGCAAAAGGCGCCGTTTTGGATTTGGGAGAAGTTTATGAGACGGCAGAAGTTTTTGTGAATCAAAAATCGGCAGGAGTCCGTTTGTGTAAGCCGTATACGTTTGACATCACAGAATTTTTGAAGGAAGGCGACAATGAAATTGCGATAGAGATTACCAATACTCTGGGTACTGCAGTGCGGGATACGCTCAGCCATTATCTTGTGATAGAACCGTTCGGCGTACAGGGGCCGGTAACTTTAAAAAGAAAAGGAGGGATAGGATGAGTTTTCCGAAGGGATTTTTGTGGGGCGGCGCAACCGCTGCAAATCAGTGTGAAGGGGCATACAATGAGGGCGGAAGAGGGCTTGCCAACGTAGATGTATGCCCCCATGGAAAAGACCGCTTTCCGGTGTGCCTTGGTAAAAGGAAAATGTTGAGGCCGGATGCAGAACATTATTATCCGGCAATGGAAGCCATTGATATGTATCATCATTACAAAGAAGATATTGCAATGTTTGGGGAAATGGGTTTCAAAACATATCGTCTTTCTATTGCGTGGACCCGTATTTTTCCGCAGGGTGATGAAAAGGAACCAAATGAAGAAGGCCTGAAGTTTTATGAAAATGTATTCCGAGAATGTCACAAATACGGAATAGAGCCGCTTGTGACAATTACGCATTTTGACTGCCCGATGCATCTGATTGAGGAATATGGCGGATGGAAAAACAGAAAGCTCATAGACTTTTACAAAAATCTTGTTACGGTGTTATTTACCCGTTATAAAGGACTTGTAAAATATTGGCTCACATTCAATGAAATCAACATGATACTTCATCTGCCATTTATGGGCGCCGGACTTGTGTTTGAAGAAGGGGAAAATGAGATGGAGGCCAAGTATCTTGCTGCCCATCATGAGTTGGTAGCTTCTGCGGAGGCTACGAAGATTGCCCATGAGATTGACCCGGAGAATAAGGTGGGGTGTATGCTGGCAGCGGGAATGACTTACCCCTATTCCTGCGCGCCTCAGGATGTATGGAAAGCGCTGAACAAAGACAGGGAAAACTATTTCTTTATTGATGTTCAGGCGAGGGGGTATTATCCGGCTTATGCAAGGAAATTATTTGAGAGGAAGCAGATTGCCCTTGACATTACGCAGGCGGATGAACAGGTGTTAAGGGAAAATACAGTGGACTTCATTTCGTTTTCTTATTATTCTTCCCGATGTGCAAGCGGGGATGAGTCGATTGGAACAACAGCCGGAAATGTATTCAGCACGCTTAAGAACCCATATTTGAAGGCAAGCGAGTGGGGATGGCAGATTGACCCGCTGGGGCTTCGTATCACGCTGAATTCTTTATATGACAGATATCAGAAGCCGCTTTTTATTGTAGAAAATGGCCTTGGCGCTGTAGATACTCCTGATGAAAACGGATATGTGGAGGATGATTACAGGATTGCATACTTAAGGGAACATATAAAGGCAATGAAGGCTGCTGTGGAAGAGGACGGCGTGGAACTTTGGGGATATACATCCTGGGGATGTATTGACCTTGTAAGCGCGTCTACAGGAGAAATGGGGAAACGATATGGGTATATCTATGTAGATAAAGATGATGAAGGAAACGGAACGCTGAAAAGAACACCTAAAAAATCATTTTATTGGTATAAAAGGGTAATCGAAACAAATGGAGAGGATTTGTCGTAACAGTTCGGCCAGCAATGTCATTGGGTTAATGGCGGCGGACGCTGCGAGTATGATAAAATCCTCCGTCGCCGCGCTCTCGCTCTGCGAAAAACGCAGCGGACACATAAGGCGCTAAAACACAGCGCCTAAGTGCCGGCGTTTTTCAAAGGGCTCCTTGAGGATTTTATCATACTCGCTGCTGGCTTAGGTGTTGACTTTATGATCTATTGGTGTATACTAATAGTTAGCCTAAGGCTGCATTGATAAAATGCTTAAGGCTGTTGACTACGTTTACGAGGTTGGATTAATGTTCTGGAAAACAATGAATCTGCAACTGAAAAAAGGAAGCATTTTTCTTCTTCATGGGGATAGTGCGCCTATTTTCAGGGAAATTTGCGTAGGGAACGGCCGGTTGGGATTGGATGACAGCCTCAGCTGATGCCCGGTTTTTGGCTGGCAAATTTTATAGGATTGGCACATTATCTCCTTAACGGTTTATGAAAATATAAAGTTAAGGAGATTTTTTTATGTTAAATATTAAAAAGCAAATATCGAGATTGTATCTATCGTCCATGCTGGGGGATTTATCGCTGACCGGCGCATGGGTGGCAATATTGGCGGCCAGGGGCTACAGCCTGGTGGAAATTGGCTTTGCGGAGACGGTTTTTCATATAACAAGCTTAATATTCGAGATTCCGTCAGGCATCCTGGCTGACCTGTTCGGGCGAAAAAATATGCTGATTGTAAGCAGCATTATGAGAATGATTGGGAATATGATAATGATATGCTCCGGCAATTTGTTTATGGTTTGTATATCCCTTTCGTTCCATGCCATGAGCTATAATTTCCTGTCAGGCTCAGGGGATGCACTGGCATATGATTCGTTAAAGTCGGTGGAAAAGGAGGCATATTACGAAAAGTATGCGTCTAATCAGCTGATGCTGCATCGTTTTTGCGGCGGCCTGTCCACTTTGTGTGCGGGGTTCGCGCTTTTTATCGGGCATAAGGCGGCATATGGGGCGGATATTGCCATAGGGATAATACAAATAGGGGCGTTAATACCGCTCCAGGAAATATTCATAGGAGATGGCGGAAAAGCGGATGCGCCCAAAAGCGGCTGCGATAAAAGGGGCGGAAGAAATATGGCCGGCTCTATCAGAAAAGAATTCATCGATTGTTTTATAACGAGCATATACTTTCTGAAAAAAGAGAAAAAGGCAATGCTTTTAATGTTTTGCAATTCGCTGGTAGGGGCAGTTGACATTCTGCTGTTGTTTTTCCTTCAGGCAAAACTGCCCGAAGCCGGAATGCCGGGATGGGCGCTGGGATTCGCCTTATTCTTTATGGAAATGGGCGGTATACTGGGGGCGAAGGTAATATTGAAATGTGAAAAAATGGGATATAGAAGAGTATTTGCAATTGCAGTTTCGCTGGTAGTGTTGGGTGTGGCGGCGGAATATACCCAAATATATGTGGTAATGGTGTTAGGAGGCTTTATCTCTGCACTGAGCGACGATGCCCTTCAGGTAAGGACAAACGCCCTGCTTCAGGATATGTTCCCTTCCGAGCAGAGGGCGACGCTTATTTCCATAGAATCGTTTACATTTTCAATGATAATGATTATAATGTCACCGCTTGCCGGAATGTTCTTTTCATAGGGATCGGGTGGCATAGACTGCGCCCACGGAAGGCATTTGGCATTGGAATTTTTATGGGAAGGCGAACTTTTTATGAAAACTTAAAAAAATGTAAGGCTTTAATAGTAGAAAAATGTCGAAATATATGTTATTTTAGAAAAGAATGTAAATGTAGTTGAGCCGTTCAAACAAGGGATGGGCGGAAGGTGATATCAAGGGGATGGGAGTCAGTATGGTGAAAGTAAAAAAAGCGGTTGCTATAGCGTTGTGTATGAGTTTTTTGCTGGGCATCCATGTGCAGGCGGCGGGGGTTACCCGGGAAAAGGTGGATTATTCGCCGGTTTTTGATGCGGATTTTTACTATAGCAATTATCCTGATGTGCAGGAGACGGTGGGGCATGATGCAGAGGCGCTTTTGGAGCATTTCATAAATTTGGGCATGAAGGAAGGAAGAGTCGGGAAACCCAGTTTTAATGTACGGGCATACATGAAAAATAATTTGGATTTATTGACCCTTTATGGTATTAGTGATTTGAGCGTTTATTATTATCATTATATGCGGTCTGGAAAGGTGGAAGGGCGCTTGGCGACTGTGGTGCAGCTGGGAGGAAAAGGGGAAATCGCTTCTTTTTCTACGGTATATGATACGGAAGAGGACAGGGCAGTCAATGTAAAGCTGGCGGCCAGCCGGATTAACGGGATGGTGTTAGAGCCGGGGGATGAGTTTTCTTTCAGCAAATCTATTATGTCCAGAACATTGGCTAACGGATATGTGGTGGCTCCTTCTTTTGCCTCCGGGAAAGTAGTGTCCAGCGTGGGCGGCGGTATCTGCCAGGTATCATCGACTTTGTATGTGGTCATGATGCTTTCTTCCATCCCTGCCACAGAACGGTATGCCCATTCCCTTCATGTGGATTACGTGCCGGAGGGGCTGGACTCGGCGATTGTGGAAGGGGTGAAAGATTTACGGTTTAAGAATCCTTATGATTATCCGATTCGGATAGATGCTACGGCAGAAGACGGGATCTTGACTGTGGGGATTAGTAAGGATGAGGTGTCTTGACGAAGTGTATGATTCAAAAGGAATGCGCATTGGGCGCATTCTTTTTTACCTTATAGGATTCGGGTGTCAAAAGCCCTGGCTGCGGAGCGCGCCTAGCAATTTGCACAAAAAAGTTGTGCGCCTTCCATTGTGCGGAGCATTCCGCTGAGC
>ERZ777306.2728-NODE-2728-length-21256-cov-16.500590_pt1 | contig 21256 bp, 18 predicted proteins | sample MGYA00374966_ERZ777306 | MGnify/ENA primary metagenome ERZ777306 (study PRJEB29329, sample SAMN06343882) | mouse gut metagenome | isolation source: Mouse cecum | place: Austria: Vienna | collected 2014-11-15 ...
TCAGCACTCTTATATCTTAACTCATCCGCAAGAGTCTGTCAACACATTTTTTGAATTTTTTATTCTTTTATGTGTTGTGACTTGTTGATTTATCCAAATCACTTGCGGTTCACTTATAATACCATTCCCCTCACACATACGCAAGAGAAGTTTTCTTATCAGCCCTTTTTCTTCAATCGGAGAATAATTCTCTTTTTCCAAAACCCCGGGTTTTACGGCAATCAGAATGAACTCCATCTCAGCAGCCCGGATATAAAGCTTACGCACTATCCAATAAGAAAACCGGTTGAGGATGTTCAACCGGCTGACTGTATGTTACTTGAGATCTTCGATGACAACATCATACGGAACAGGAACCTTATCGATGTGCACCGTATCTCCTGCCTTGTGATCCATGATGGCTTTTGCCACCGGAGATTCATTGGAAATCTTGTTTTCAAAGGGATCGGCTTCGATGGTACCTACGATCGTATACGTATTCACCGACCCATCCGAAAGGTCCTTCAGAGTCACTTCGGAGCCAATGTGAACCACTGCATTTTTTCTTACCTGAGATTCGTCAATGATCTCGGCTTTTTTCAGGAGAGCCTCCAGTTCCCGGATACGGGCTTCGACCTGAGCCTGATGATCACGTGCTGCATCATAGTCTGCGTTTTCCGACAAGTCACCCTGTGCCCGGGCTTCCTGCAGCTCAACGATTACTTCCTGTCTCACGACATGGATCAGATTTTCCAGCTCCCGCTCTAAATCATTATATCCTTCCTGGGTAACATAAAATTTTTCATTGCTGGCCATGAATGGTTCCTCCTTATTCAATCACAAGACCGAGCTCGCGCATCAGCTGCTCGTGTTCCTCAAACGTTTTTGCATAATACACCTGTCCCGGATTTGACTTTACGTTGTGAATATCTGCTACAAAGAACAGATACCCGCTTTCCTCGGGGTGCAGGACAGCCTCAATTGCTTCCCTGCCAGGATTCAGAATCGGCCCTGGCGGGAGTCCCTGGATCAGATATGTATTATACGGAGATTCAATGTCATATTGCGTTTCACAAGCCGTGGGATCCGAAAACTGATCATATAAAGCATAGCAGACAGTCACACTAGACTGCAGCATCATTCCCTGATTGAGCCTGTTTTCAAACACTCCGGCAATTTTCGCCATATCTTCTTTTGATCCGGATTCAAATTGAACAATGCTTGCGAGCGTCACGATTTCTTCCACGCTCTTGCCGGATGCTTCAAATCCGGTTCTGTTTTCCTCCCAGACTTTCTGAAACTGCGTCAGGAATGTTCTGGTGATCTGATCAATGGAGCTGTCCGGTGAAAACTGATAGGTATCCGGAAACAGATACCCCTCCAGTTTTACCCGAAGATCCGGATTGTCAAGAGATGCAGTGTTCAGAAACGGATACTCCGAGGCAAGCGTTTCAATATACGCCTGATCATTCCATGCATCCAGAAACTGCTGGGCTGTATACGGAAACTGTTCGGACAGTCGCGCAGCAATTTCCTTTGCCCACCAGCCTTCCGGAATCGTTACCGACACATGGCTGGCTCTGGCCTGTTCAGGGTCATCCAGACGTTGCAGGATTTCGTCAGTCGTCATATCCGAATTGAAACTGTATGTCCCGGCATACCAGGAGGGCTGCCCGGCAATCTTTGTATACAGTCCCAGAACCTTTGCGTTTCTGATGATGCCCTCACTCTGCAGAGACCCAAAAACGGCATCCAGAGATTCTCCGTCCTTCACCTCGATCTCTGCTTCCCGTGAGCCTCCTGCAGGCTGCAGTTCATACCAGAACCAGCCACCGGCACAGGCCATCAGAACAACCACCAGCAGCAGTACAACCCGTCCCCAATGGATCCGTTTTCTTCTGCGGGGACGCTTAGCCGGCATTCTCCTCGTCCTCGGCAAACGTGTTGATGACTTCTTCCACCATCTCCCATTCTTCATCGCTTTCTATAGGCATCAGGTTTCCTTCTTCATCATAGCGGGAGGCAAATACCTCACCATCCACCGCACCTTCGCGCTGGAATACCACATACTGTGTTCCCAGGTCCTGGCTGTCAAACGTGAACAGAATCGTCATTTTCTGTTCATTTCCATTTTCATCTGTGACATACAGGCAGTTCGAGTCCAACATAAAATCATTCCTTTCCAGACTTTGCATTTTCTGCAAACAGTCCTGTAATTCAAATTATCGCACACATAACCCTGTCACTCAATCCAGGGTACACCCTGTGTCATCACTTCACGATATCTCCCGTTGCAAACGGAGCCACTGACAGTCAACAGCAAAAACGGAGACTAGAAGCCTCCGTTCTGACGATCGAGATAGCTTTGCAGAATCTGCACTGCCGCCATCTGATCAATGACTTTTTTCCGTTTTTTCCGGGATACATTGCCCTGGATCAGGATCCGTTCGGCACTGACAGTGGTCAGACGCTCATCCCAAAGATGCACGGTTATATCATGTTCCTCCAGCATCTTGGCAAATTTTTGCGAAATCTGTCCGCGGACACCAATATCACCGTTCATATGCTTCGGCAGACCCAGAACCACTGTTTTGACCTTATGTTCCTCCAGTATCTTCAGCACTTCAGCCAGACACTGTTTATAGTTGTCTGCCGGAAAGCGGACTGTCGTCAGCGATCTTGCAATCATTCCCAGCGGATCACTGATGGCCACTCCGCAGGTCACACTTCCAAGATCAAGCCCTATCAACCGTTCCACTGCTTATTTCTCCAGATAGGCCCGGACAAGTTCCTCAATGATCTCGTACCGTTCAATACGCTGGATCAGATTTCGCGCATTTCGGTGTGACGAAATATACGCCGGATCATTGCTGATAAGGTATCCGGCAATCTGGTTTACAGAGTTGTAGCCCCGTTCCTCCAGTGCCTCGCTGACTTCACGCAGAACCGCCTTGATGTTTTCCCGACGAATTTCCTCTGTGGTGAATGTCATTGTTTCAGTGATATCGCGCATGATGAGACCTCCTGACCTGTATGTTCATTTTATCTTCTGCTTTTGGGAAAATAAAGGGATTTACTGCTGACAACAGGATATCCTCCTGTCGACCACAGCCAGGCGGACAAGCTTCATTGCTGTCCTCTGTAAACGCCCTTCTCCAGCTTCTGATCCCGGCTGTCAGCGAATCATGGAAGCCACTGTTTCAAAGGCTTCATCGAGTTTCGCGGCATCCCGGCCTCCGGCCTGAGCCAGATCGGCTTTGCCCCCGCCTTTTCCGCCTGTCACTTCCGCAGCCGCCCTGACCAGCTGACCTGCATTGTTCCCGGCTTTCACAGCTGCATCCCCGACGCCTGCAGCAAAGACCAGCTTTCCGCCTGCATCGGCAGCCAGGAAAACCACCATGTCCGAATCCTTCTTCTTCAGCATAGCTGCGAGGTTTTTCATTTCACGGCCATCCATGCCTTCCACCTTCCGAATCAGCACAGGACGCCCTGCGATTTCTTTGGCCGAAGAAAGCCACTGATCGCTCTTGAGCTGGAATATCTGGTTTTTCAGATCGCTGACCTCATTGTTCAGGTCATGGATCTGTGTATACGCAGCAGCCACTTTGTCATCAATCTTCTTCAAAGACTTCTGGCGTGCACTGGCAGCGATGTTGTTCAGCATCCGGTCTTCACCCGCAAATTCTTCATATGCCGCAAATCCGGTCTTTGCCGTGAGGCGACGGGCATCCGAACCGATGGATTCCTCGGAGACAATCTTCAGAACTCCGATTTCCCCTGTGTTGTTTACATGACAACCTGCACAGAATTCCTTTGAGACATCGCCCATGGTGACCACCCGCACCTTGTCACCGTATTTTTCATTGAACAGCGCGGTGGCACCGGACTTCTTTGCATCTTCGATATCCATGATTTCCTTCGATACCGGATAACGGTCCGCAATGTATTCATTCACGATCCGTTCCACTTCACGCAGCTGTTCCGGCGTCGGCTTTTCGAAATGCGAGAAATCAAACCGCAGGTAATCCGGGCCCACAAAACTGCCGGCCTGGTGAATGTGTTCACCCAGCACTTTTTTCAGAGCAGACTGCATCAGATGAGTGGCGGAGTGGTTGGCTGTGGTTTTGAGCCTTCTCGCTGCATCCACAGCCTGCATCAAGTCGTCACCGGTTTCCAGAATCCCATCCTTCAGCTTCACCGTCAGGACATGCTGACCGTTGCGGATCTTCGTGACATCTGTGACCTCAGCTTCCATCTCCTCGTTGAACAGCCGGCCGGAATCAGCCACCTGACCGCCGCTGGTGGCATAGAAGCAGCACTTGTCCAGGACAACCTGGCCTTCGTCCTCCAGGGAATCCACCAGTCTGCCCTCCCGGAACAAACCGACGACCTTCGCCGGAGATTCCAGGATATCGTATCCGATGAACTCACTGGGCTGTTCGAACTTCATCAGATCTTCGTGCTGTGTCGCAAAAGATTCCTCTGTATTGCGTGCATTCCTGGCTCTTTCCTTCTGCTGCTGCATCTGGGCATCAAATTCCGCAGGGTCAACCGTCAGGCCGTTTTCATCCGCTATCTCAGCCGTAAGTTCGTAGGGGAATCCATATGTGTCATAGAGACGGAACACGATTTCGCCTGGAAGCCGGCCAGTTCCGGCAGCTTCCTTCATTGCGTCATCCAGGAGACTCTGCCCGGTCTCCAGGGTCCTGCGGAAAGACTGTTCTTCCTTCAGGATCCTCCGCTGTGTCTGTTCTGTGTGCTCAGCGAGGTAGGGATAGAAATCCTCCATCACAGAATTCACGACCGGAACCAGCTTATACAGGAAAGGTTCGTTCATTCCCAGCTTCAGTCCGAACCGTGCTGCTCTCCGAAGGACACGGCGGAGCACATATCCTCGGCCGGAGTTGGAGAATGACGCGCCATCAGCAAGTGCAAATGTCAATGTCCGGATATGATCCGCAATGACACGGTATGCCATTTTGCTGTCGCCTTCATAAGGCACCCCTGTGAGTTCTTCCGCCGCATGAATGATTGGCAGAAACAGATCTGTATCGAAGTTTGTCTCGCCATCCTGGATCAGTGCCACCAGACGTTCCAGTCCCATGCCTGTATCAATGTTCTTCTGCGGCAGTTCACGGTATTCTTTCCGATCGAGTTCGGGATCGCAGTCAAACTGTGAGAAAACAACATTCCAGACCTCGATGTAGCGGTCGTTTTCCAGTTCCTCGAAAAACAGACGTTCTCCCAGCCCCTCAGGATCATACTTCGGGCCGCGGTCAAAGAAAATCTCACTGTCCGGTCCACCCGGGCCTTTTCCGATTTCCCAGAAGTTTTCATCCGTTTTCAGGATGTGGGAAGGATCGACACCGCAGACCTCCGTCCAGATCCGGTAGGCGTCGTCATCATCGGTATATACAGACACATACAGCCGGTCTTTGTCGATGCCCATCCAGTCCTGGCTTGTCAGGAACTCCCAGGCGAAAGGAATCGCTTCCTCTTTGAAATAATCGCCGATGGAGAAATTGCCGAGCATTTCAAAAAAAGTATGATGCCGGGCAGTCTTGCCCACGTTTTCGATGTCGTTGGTCCGGATACTTTTCTGCGCATTGGCAATCCGGTTGCTGGCGGGCTTCTCGGAACCATCAAAATATTTTTTCAGAGCCGCAACACCTGCGTTGATCCACAACAGTGTCGGATCATTGTCAGGGACCAGCGAAGCCCCTGGTTCTATCATGTGACCTTTGGATGCAAAATAATCCAGGAACATCTGACGGACCTGATTTCCGGTGAGTTGTTTCATGTCTACCTCCTGTCTGAAAAAGAGAAAACTGTAGCAGGCTGTCCGGGCTGAACCAAGCAGGGTGTCTGTTTTGACGAGGCTGTGACTCTGCATGAGACAATTTGCCAGAACTCCGGCACTTTCCGGGAAAAGAAAAAGACGTCCTGTTGTCCAGGAACGTCTTGAAACGCGGTACCATCCCGGTTCACCCCTTTTCAGGGATGCACTCGATTGCCCATAACGCTGGCAGCGGCCGGCTCCCAAGCAGCCTTCGGGATGCTGCAGCCGAAGCTTTCACCTGCCGCTTCGTCTCTGTGCCTGCCTGCAATCCGTACTCCTCTTTTTCATCGCCGTATAGAGGGATGGTACCATGCCGGTACCCCGGATGCAACCCTGCGGTGACCGCGGGTTAATGGATGCTGTTGAATGTGCCGCAGCCGGGGACAGCCCGGGTGACGGTCTCTTCAGAATCGGCTCCTGTTCCCTGAAATTCTCAGCTGTTTTCCAGGTTCCGGGAATCATCGGAATCAGACTCCAGTGGCTGCAGGGAAATGTATTCCCACAGACGTTCTTTCAATGTCGTCATCCGGTGATTTCTCGTTTTCTGCCGGACTTTGCTTCGAAAGACACCCGGATCCCCAAGAAGAATGAGTTCTTTTTTCGCCCGCGAGATGGCTGTATACAGCAGTTTTTTGCTCAGCATGGCCTGATTCCTGCAGGAAGTGATGCAGTAGACTTTGTCATATTCCGAGCCCTGTGCCTTGTGAACGGATACACACCAGGCATGGGAGAGGTAATAAAGAAAGTCATTGCTGAAATCCACCTCCGTCTCCCCGAAATCAACGGTTATGGTCCGGGTTCGGGAATCGATGCCGGATATCACACCCATATCTCCATTGAAGACATCTTCATCGGGCATGTTCTTCAAAAGCATGACTTTGTCATTCTTGCGAAATGTCACAGGACCTGCCGTCAGCTCCGGGCACCCGGCACGCGGGGGATTGAATACGTTCTGCAGGGCTTCGTTGACTGCCTCGATTCCGGCTGCCCCTTTATACATGGGAGCCAGGACCTGGAACCGGTCCGGATCCATCTCCGGATCAACATCCTCCAGAATCGCATCCAGGATCCGCTCTTCGGGAAGATCCAGGTAAGTGACTCCATCTTCCCAGGTGCAGGTCTCTTCATCCCGGATCTCCCTGGCCAGGGTGATGATTCCCGACCCCTCCGACTGCCGCCAGATCCGTTCGAGATGCACAGCCGGGATCCGCCCCGAATCAATCAGGTCCTGGAACACCCTGCCGGGACCCACACTTTCGAGCTGGTCCTCATCGCCGATCAGCAGCAGCCGGCAGTCATCGGGCAGTGCCAGGATCAGGCTGGCAAACAGATGTGTATCTATCATGGAGGATTCATCAATGATCAGGATCTGGCACTCCAGCAGATCGGACGGTCCTTTCGCAAATGTATTCTCTTCCAGGTTCCATCTGAGGAGTGAATGGATGGTCCGGGCATCGTTGTCGGACAATGCTGCGAGCCGTTTTGCAGCGCGACCCGTCGGGGCCGCCAGCTGAATGACCATATCGGGATACAGGGACCGGGCAATGGACAGGATTGCCCGGACCACAGTTGTCTTTCCGGTTCCTGGACCGCCATTGAGGACCATCACGGAGCGGGAAAAGAATTCACGAATTGCGTCTTTCTGCCGGACATCGTATTCGATTCCAAGTGAAAACTCTGTCTGCCGGATGCGTGTTTCCAGGTCCTTGCTGTCCGGCGGATCCACGTCAAACATGTGATTGGCAATGCCCCGCGCAATTTCCTTTTCCTCGCTGCATAAACCGAAGGGATAAATCCGGCCATTTTCCAGTTCCAGAGCGCCTGCTGTTTCGAGGCGTGCAAGGGCGGCTTCGAATATCTCAGGCTCCAGTCCCTGGACACTGTCCCACATGCACGCCATGGAGAGCCAGGTGCTTCCGGTTTTCATGGACAACTCTCTTGCATTGCGGAACAGAAGGCCATCCAGGCGCCGCAAGTCATCTTCCCTGAGATTCAGGGCATCCGCAAGTTTGAGAGCGGACTGATACCCGAATCCGTTCACTTCATATAGCGGCCGGAACGGATTCTCATCCAGGACCTTCAGGACATCCTGATAATGATCCTGCAGCAGCGCGATCTGTCTGGGCGCGACTCCCCATTCCAGAAGTTTTATATACGTTTCACTGTCCCCTGCGTAGTCACGCAGTCCCTGGACCAGGATTTCCTGCCTTGCTTTACTGAGACCGGGGACCCTTTGCAGGATCGAGGCATCTCGCCGGATCATTTCCAGGCAGTCTTCACCGAGTGTATCCACCACTATCCTTGCAGTCGCGGTTCCGATTCCCGGAAAGGCTTTCCCGGCCAGAAACCGGATAATGGCTTCGGATTCATCCGGAAGTTTTCTCCGTCCCGTCAGGATCCTGAACTGCCGTCCGAATCTTGGGTGATGAACTTCTTCCCCCGTCAGTTCATATACCTGTTCCTCCTCCGGATTCGCAAGCCGCCCTGCACCTGTGAACGAATGACGGTCTGATTCATCATAGAAAGAGGCAACTACGTATGAATTGGCTTCATTCTGGAAAATGATATGTTCAAGGCGGCCAGTGCGGGTTTCTTCAGGCATGTGTTTCCTCTGGTTCCGGGCTGTTTCCGTTCGGGTCCGGATATCCGGACGCATCAGACCGGTTCAAAGCTGAAGCAATGGTTTGCTGCACAGACCGGCCATTCCAGAATACTTCTTCAATGGTCCCTCCTCCCAGACACCGGTCACCGTCGTAGAATACCGCCTCCTGTCCGGCTGTCACAGACCGTATCCCCTGGGGATACTTCACCAGAGCCGTTGTTTTGTCCAGACACGTCACCTGAACCTCCTGGTCCGGCTGTCTGTATCGGAACTTCGCTGTCAGTTTTTCCGGAATATTCCAGTCATCTGGCACGATCCAGTTGATATCTTCCACAAGGCAGGCATCTGAAAGGAGCCAGTCCTGATGATCGACATGACAGACATACAGCTCGTTTCGGCTGACATCCTTGCCAGCAACAAACCAGGGACCTTTGTGTGCGGTGATATTCAGTCCCTTGCGCTGACCCACTGTGTAATACAGCACCCCCTGGTGTTCTCCCAGTACGTTTCCGCTGTCGATATCCACAATTGGTCCCGGCTTCATGGGAAGATAATTCGAGAGAAACAGCCGGAAATTCCGCTCGCCGATGAAGCAGATCCCGGTGCTGTCTTTCTTGGAAGCTACGGATTCAAGCCTCAGCGCTTCTGCGATCCGGCGCACCTCCGGTTTGGTCAGACCGCCTATGGGAAACAGCGTTCTGGCGATTTTGTTCTCAGGGACCTGGCAGAGGAAATAGGTCTGGTCCTTGTTCCGGTCCTGGGCCCGGGTCAGCCAGACGAAGCCATCCTCCTGTCTGTTGTTGGCATAGTGGCCTGTGGCCACTGCCTCGAATCCCTGGCTCGTGGCAAAGTCAAAGAAAGAGTCAAACTTGATGTATTTGTTGCAGAGTATATCCGGATTCGGTGTCCGGCCTCTTTCATACTCCTTCAGGAATGTCTGAAACACATGATCCCAGTATTCCTGAATGAAATCAGCCCGCAGCAGTTTTAGCCCAAGATGATCGGCTACAGCCCGGGCATCATTGTAATCCTGCTCCTGGGGGCAGATGTCGTTTGTGAGGTCAGGATTTCCCTCTATGTCGGCATTGGTCAGGGAATCCCAGTTGCGCATGAAACAGCAGGTGACGTCATGTCCTTCCTGCATCAGTTTCCAGGCCGCAACCGCGGAATCCACTCCTCCCGAGAGTCCCACAAGCACTTTCATATCTGTTCCTCCGTTCCATCACTGTTTCTGCAGTGCCAGACATCCGTCAGCAGTCTCTTCCAGCCATCCCGCCGCTATTCCCCGGGTTTGCGAATCCACCCTGCTCAATGCCAGACTGGCCGCCGCTTCCCAAGCCGGTTCTGAAAGTCCGGACAATCCGGCATTTCTCAGGATACAGGGGGATCGGCCATCAAGGTCAGGGAATTGGCGGGTTTCTCCGGTATTCCCTACCATAAAGACATGGAAGGAAAGATACCACATGTTCCTGAACCTTGTATTGCTGCTGATACTCATTGTTTTCATTTTACACAATGTCGCAAAAGCCAGAAAATACACTCTCTTCTCCGGCTGGCACAATCTGTTTGTACCGTTGTATTCAGTTGTCCTGTTTTTCATCACCATGAAGCGGGAGACCGGGGATCTTCAGCTGCTGGCGTGGCTCACACCCATCGCCCTGTTCGCTGGCTGGCTGGAAACCCGGGATGTCCGGATCCGGGAAAGCACCTCCCGGAAAACAGGCAAACGGATCTATGAAATGCGGCGGGGCATCCCCTATGCAGCGGGCTGGACATTGACCTTTGTCCTGGGAATCGCCATCCATGCCTGGCAGGCACATGCACAGATTCTGGATATGTTTTCCGAAGCGATCTGGGACAACATTCTGGAAGAAATCAATCCCCTGTCATTGTTTACCACGACTCACACCTGGTATATCTGGTTTCTGAGTGGCGTTTCTTCCATTGTGTTTCTGGTGATTCTGCGTATCAAAGCCAGAACCATGTCCATTGAACATATTCACAGTGAAGAACTGCCGACGTGATCATCCAGTCAGGAGTCAGCCGGCATCTGTCTCCGGTTTGGCTGCAGGAAAGTCTGACAGTCCCGATCACGGATGACCTGTATAAAAAAAGAGCCTTTAGGTGCTTGACCTGAAGGCTTGTTTTCGCATGGTGGAGCGTAGGGGGTTCGAACCCCTGACCTCTACGCTGCCAGCGTAGCGCTCTCCCAGCTGAGCTAACACCCCATGCTATGGTGCCCAGAACCGGACTCGAACCGGTACGACATTGCTGCCGGCAGATTTTGAGTCTGCTGCGTCTACCAATTTCGCCATCCGGGCGGTGCTCATTCATAATACCAAAGCATGCAGGGTGCGTCAACACTGAACAGAGAAAAACCGGAGAACACAGGAAATGGAAAGCTCCCTGCGGGCTGTGAGAGAATCCGGCATCTGCCGGTCCTCTCACCTTCCTCTTTTCCTGGACCTTCGTCAGGAATTCAGATCATATAAACCTTCCGGTCCTGATATTCCTGCTTTTTCGCTTTGTTGACCTGGCTGAGAGGTCGATAATATCCGGAAACACGAATCCATACCTCTGCTTCTGTCCGACAGACAGGACAGCTTTCCTGTCTGCCGGAAGAAAATCCATGCCTGGGACATACCGACCATGTGGGGGAAAATGCAAAGACAGGCAGGAAGCTTTTCTCCTGCAAACGTTTTTCCAGAAGAGCGAGTTCCCGGCTGCCAAGCTTACTGGTGTAGGGGATGCTGAAAAAACAGCCGCCGGAAAAGAACTGCTGCAGTCTCTCCTGAATCCTGACAGCTTCGAACAGGTCATCGGTCGCATCGACAGCCAGCTGGGTGGAATTTGTGTAATAGGGAGCTTCGGCAGTACCCGCCGTTCTGATTCCCTGACAAGTCTGCAGATCCAGCTCCGCCAGCCGCTGAGATACACCTTCTGCAGGTGTAGCCATGAGCACAAACCGGTCAAGGCTGTCAGTGATATCTCTGAGAAACTGCAGTACTTTGACTGCAAATGCCTGCCCGCGTCCGGACCTGAGATCCTGGTGGATAAAACATGCATTCTGACAGGCTTCATTCATGCCGATGACACCGATGGCACAATAGCCGCTGTCCAGAGACTCCAGATATCCCTTTGTGCATGGATACAGACCGCTGTCGAAAAACCGCCGGATCACCTGCCTGCGTGTTTCCAGGATCCTGGCCGCAAGTCTGGCAGTTTCCTCCAGTTTCCGGAAAAAGCTCTCTTCATCCCGGCTGCTCCAGGCAATCCTGGGGAGATTCAAAGTCACAGCCCCAAGACTGCACCGGCCCCCTTCCCAGGAGAAAAAGCCTTCCATCGGCGGACTGTTTCTTGCAAAGACAGGATTTCCATATCGGGCAGCAGCCTCAAAGATTTCGCGTTCCTCTGGACAGGCCCCGTCGATGCGGATCACTGGAATTGGAAAGGGGAACCCCCGGCCTTCTGTATCTCCATCCGCAAGAACGCTGAAGAACGCCTCCCGGATCATTTGCATTTCCGGCTCACAGTCCCCATACCGGATTCCACTGTCAGGGTCCGCCTCCGCATCTTTCCACTCCCGGGGCACACAAAGATCGAATACCACATTGGAGAATGCTGGCTGTGTCCCCCAACGGCTGGGGGTGTTCAGGCCATAGACCAGGGTTTCCATTGCACTCTTGACCTGTTCAGGCCGCAGGCCGTCTTTTTTCACGAAAGGAGCAAGGCAGGTATCAAAATGGCTGATCGACTGGGCTCCGGACCATTCATTCTGCATGATGGTAATGAAATTCACCAGCTGGGCACAAAGTGCGTTGAGATGTCTCGGGGGTCGGGAAGATATCTGTCCCCTGACATGGAGCCCCTTTTGAATCAGACCCCGAATGTCCCAGCCTGCACTGCCGGGTGCCAGCATTTCCAGATCATGGATATGGAGCCATCCCTCGTTGTGCGCCCGGGCTGACTGTTCATCGAAAATGGAACCCAGCCAGTAATGACGGGTCACTTCCCCTGAATTGGAAAGCATCAGCCCGCCCAGAGAGTAGACGGCATCCATTTCCTGACTTCCTGTGGATTCAGGACGCTCGAGATAGGATTTTGTCAGTGAGGCATACCGGCTGGAGCTGTCCTCAAGAGCCCGTACATGTTCTCTCTGTTTCCGGTAAAGAATATAGGCCTTCGCAGCCTCCGCATATCCGGCCAGAGACAGGATCCGTTCTGCACTGTCCTGGATCTGTTCCACAGAAATCCGGCCGTCCGACACTTTGGGCATAAAATCTGCACTCACCCGGAGAGCCAGCATCTGCAGAATGCTGCGGTCGGGAACATCCCCGAGGCTTGCAAATGCCTTTTCCATGGCTTTCATGATTTTTTCCACATCAAATGCCACAGCTGTGCCATCCCGTTTTACCACCTGCCAGTTCACTTCTCCAGCCTCTCTTTCCAGTCTCTGTAGCCGTGTTCATCCATGGGACCGAGGTTTGGATCCACACACTGTTCTGTCCTTTTGTGATTGATGACACGAATGTGATCCGCATCCGCCAGAAGTGCAGCCAGCTGTCCGGGATCCGAATCCTGGAACCAGCTGTCATCCACTTCCAGAACTGCATCCCAGGATATTTCTGCATTCCCCAGCAGTTTCAGGCTTCTGGTCAGGGGCCCCGGATCAAAGGACTTCAGCCCGGCACTGGCTGCATAGTGTTGCAGGTCGTTGCGGATCTCCAGAGAAACTTCCTGTACAAGTCCCTCCTGCAGACAGCAGGCCAGGGGGTCAGGAAACAATCCGTTGGTTTTGATTCGGACCGGAATATGCTTGTCTTTCAGATCCCTGAGAAAGGAAATCAGACCATTCTGCAGGAATGGTTCACCGCCTGTAATCACGATGCCATCCACAAATCCGCTTCGACGGTCGATCTCCTCCCGGATGCTGCCCGGATCCAGAAGCCGTGCATCTTCCGGCAGCATGATCCGTGACCTCTGTTGACAACCCGGGCAGCGGAAATTACAGCCTGTGACGTGCAGGACCATGGCAAGCCGCCCTGGCCAGGCCCGGGCTGAAAGACGTTCCATACGATAGAACAGGAGCGGCATGCTTTGTGTGTTGGAAGCGACAATCGCATTCTCCACCAGAGCCCGGGTCTGTGACAGAAACAGCGGTGCCTCCCCACAGGGAATCGCTGTCATCAGGTGATTCCACCAGTCACGGCGAATGGCATAAATCTGAGCAATCACGGTTTTCGCAAGATCTGTGGTATAGAGATGACGCAGCCGCTTGTCAGTCCTGGACAGAGAGGATTCTATGTATCCCAGTGCTTCCAGTTTCTGTACATTTTTCGTTACGGTTCCTTTGTCATACTGACCCTGGTTGACGATCTGGTTGGCGGTAATGCCTTCACCTTCATAAATCATCAGCAGGACGGGCAGCTGAGCGTAAGTCAGGTTAAAGGGCTGCAGCTGCCTGTCATAATACTTCTGTGTTGCTCTGGACAGTATATTCAGGTCCAGCAGCAGATCTGTACGAGCATCCATCAGCATTCATTTTACCGGATTCTCTTCCAGTACGGTATGGGCAGAACAGTTTCAGAGCGGACTGGGTCATGCGAAAACATAAAAAACAGATCTGTTTTGCGATCACACGAAACAGATCTGTTGAATGAAGGGATGAACCTGCTGTTGTTCACATCGGCTTGGCGTTGACGTTTTCGTCACGCACAATGACATCATGCGCACCGCCTTCCACGATGCTGGTTCCTGAAACAAGGGTGACCTTGGCATTTTCCATCAGTTCCGGAATTGTGAGGCATCCACAGTTGCACATGGTGTGGCGAACCTTTGACAGGGTCAAGCCAACATTTTCCCGGAGGCTGCCGGCATAGGGGACGTAGGAATCCACACCTTCGACAAATGACATCTTTCCTTCGCCACCGACGTCATAGCGTTGCCAGTTGCGGGCACGGGCACTGCCTTCTCCCCAGTATTCCTTCATGTAGTTACCGTTGACTGTGACCAGGTTGTTCGGGGCTTCGTCAAATCTGGCAAAATATCTGCCCAGCATGACAAAGTCTGCACCAAAGGCCAGCGCCAGCGTGATGTGATAATCGTGTACGATTCCGCCATCGGAACATACCGGAATGTAGACCCCGGTTTCGCGGTAATACTCGTCACGGGCCTTGGCGACTTCCAGCGTGGCTGTTGCCTGACCCCGGCCAATGCCTTTCTGCTCGCGGGTGATGCAGATGGAACCGCCGCCAATGCCGACTTTGATGAAATCGGCGCCGGCTTGGGCAAGAAAGCGGAAACCGTCCGCATCCACAACATTTCCTGCACCGATTTTTACGGTATCTCCATACTGTTCACGGACCCATTTCAGGGTCTCGGCCTGCCAGCAGGAATATCCTTCGGAGGAATCGATGACCAGGACATCTGCTCCCGCTTCCACCAGAGCCGGGATCCGTTCCCTGTAATCCCTGGTATTGACGCCGGCACCGACCACGTACCGTTTGTCGGCATCCAGCAGTTCGTTGGCATATTCCTTGTGGCTGTCGTAGTCTTTTCGGAATACAAAAGACACAAGTTTCCGGTTTTCATCCACGATCGGGAGCTGATTTAGCTTGTGATCCCAGATGATGTCGTTGGCTTCTGACAAGGTGATGCCGTCTTTGCCCACAATCAGCTTTTCGTACGGGGTCATGACATCTTTGACCAGCGTGTTCCGGTCGATCCGCGATTCTCTGTAATCGCGGCTGGTCAGAATTCCCACCAGGGTGCCGTTTCTTTCGCCATTGTCGGTCACCGCCATGGTGGAATGACCGGTCCGGTTGCGAAGGGCAATCACATCCGCAATCGTGGCATCCGGAGAGATGTTGGAATCACTGTCTACAAAACCGGCTTTGGTGCTCTTCACCTGCCGCACCATGGCCGCCTGACGTTCAATGGGCTGCGACCCGTAGATGAAGGCAACACCACCCTCCCTTGCCAGGGCACAGGCAAGCTCCGGTCCGGACACCGCCTGCATAACGGCGCTGACCAGGGGAATTTTCATGGTAACGGCCGGTTTTTCTCCTTTTGAGAATTTCACCAGGGGTGTGGAGAGGTCAACATGATCAGGGGTGCAGTCAGGTCCGGTGTATCCGGGGACCAGAAGATATTCACTGAAGGTGCGGGATGGTTCTTTAAAGAATTTTGCCATGGTTCCTCCTTTTTGTTCCAGCTGTTTTACTGATTATCATAAAAGGCCGCCGGCAGTCCGTCAAGGATGTCGGCGGATTCAAGTCTTGCATGCAGGTCAGCCGCCAAGCTGGCAGATCACAACGGAATACGGTGCGATCACAAGATTGCTGGTATATTCCTGGTTTGAATCTCCATTGTCAAACAGGACATAACCGAGTTCATGGATATCATACTGGAACCAGGAGCCGGTCGGGTTGAGAAAACTGATCAGGCTGTCTGCATCCTTACTGGTTCGATACACCAGACACTGTCCGCTGATGGTCTCAAATTTCACCTGATTTGCGATTTCCTGGGCAGTCCGCAGCCGCAGGGAGGGATGCTGCTTCCGGATTTCAATCAGTCGCCTGGTATCCCGTACGATGCTGCTGTGCCGGTCCCTGCGGTGATAATCCATCTGATTGATGTTGTCGCCGCGATTATAGGTATTTCCGACGCCTTCTTTCGTCCGGCCGAATTCCTGTCCGGCATGAAGGAATGGTACACCCTGCGAGAGCAGAACCACTGCATTCGCAAACACCTGCCGCTTGTCGCGGAGGTCACTGCCTTCGCCATGACAGGCGACTTTGTTTTTGTCCCACAGCGTGTGATTATCATGGCATTCCACGTAATTGATGGCTTTTTCCGGGGAATCATACCGGTGCTCGTTGCATGAGGCTGCCATGACATTCATGACATCAGACATTGCCCCGATGTTGCCGCTTGCAAACCCTTTCTGGCCGAGGTCTCCGTTCGAGCCCCGGATGGTATCCCGGAACCGGTCGGAGAAATGACCGACGTCAGGCATCTTTGCCTGGTTCTCCTGCGTGGCCCGGATTTCAGGAGGGACAAAGCTGGGCATATTCCAGCCCTCGCCATACACCATAAAGCCGGGTTTGATCCTGCGGCATTCTGCTGCGATTTCATTCATGAGGTTCACATCGAGGATCCCCATCAAATCGAAGCGGAAGCCATCGACGTCATACAGTTCCACGATTTTTCGGCAGGTGTCCACAAAGTACCTCCGGCTCATCATGGGCTGCGTGTCAATATCGTTACCGCAGAACGACCCGTTGGAAAACTCGCCGTTCTGGTTCATCAGAAAATAGTAGTACGGAACAAGACGCTCCAGGGCGAACTCTCCTTTGTTGTACACATGATTGAACACGAGGTCCAGATTGACCCGCAGACCCGCTTTATGCAGTTCATGGACAAGACCGGCGAATTCCTGCACCCGTTCTGCTCCGCGGTCCGGATTGAGGGAATACGACCCTTCGAGGGTCCGGAAATGCATGGGATCATACCCCCAGTTGTAATAGAGCCCGGGGTGCGATTCATCCACACTGCCGAAATCGAACACCGGCAGGAGCTGAACATGTGTCACACCGAGGGTTTTTAAATAGGAAAACCCGGTCCGTCGGCTGCATGTCGTGGGACTTTCCTCGGTGAATCCCCGGAATGTGGAGGGATGCTGGACCCCTATGTTGTTCGCGCTGGTCATATCCCGGACACTGGCTTCATATATGATCGCATCTGTATTGCTTTCCAGCGGCGGCAGAGGAATCCGGTCAGGAAGATTCAGGGTGGAGGGATCAACAACGATGGAATACTTGCCGTTGATGCCGCCAAAGAATGAATAGGGGTCCACAGATTCCTGCCACTTTCCGTTGCAGCGGATCATGAAGGAATACCTTGCCTCGTTCCAGTCACCTGGAATACTGGCTTCAAACACCCCATTGAGTTTCCGTTCCAGTTCCTGGCTCACAGAACGGGATCCCTGTCTCAGCGAAACAATGATCCGATGAGCCGTGGGGGCCCACAGGCGGAACACAACGGCTTCTTTTGAATATACGGGGCCCAGTTCACCATCAAAGTCATAGTCTGACGCAAACTTCGGCGTTTTTGTAATATGCGAATAAACGGCTGGTGTCTTCTGACAGTGTTCATCGTATACATAATATTCCTCTCCCACTTCGATTGGTTCCCGGGGAGTCAGAACGGAATGTACATAGCCGTTCGGCAGTTCAGATCTGGTCACCAGGTCCAGTTCAATGATCCGGTCTCTGGAGTCCTTCAGGTGATAAAAGCGGCTTTTACCGCCAAAAAAATTATTGGATTTATAAATATTTACTTTGTCAAAATCGTCAAAATACGCTTCAAATGGTTCACGCATTCGCATGGATTGTTACCTCCCACAGACAGTTCAATGATAACACGTCATATCGTTACGACGAAACCGACGTAGACAGACATTCTAAATATTCCAATTTATGACACGATAAACAGCATTTATCCGGGATATCTCAAATCGATGAATCATTACCCCTGGATTTGTATCCCGGTTTCCTCTATTTGCAGACCCTGTTCCCGCTGGCTGGATACGGTATACTGATACAGGAACTGACTGCAGAACCGGGATCAGTCGTGCAGTCGGTCCGGAACATACTGAGAGGAGTCTGGTTATGAGAATTGAAGAAGATGTACTGGGAACAATAGAAGTAGCAGATGGCTGTTACTGGAAGTCGCAGACCCAACGGTCTCTGGAAAACTTTCCGATCGGGAAAGAAAAAATGCCCGAACCACTGATTCGTGCCTTCGCATTGCTGAAACTGAGCTGTGCAAGGGCAAATCTGCGTTCAGGCATCATCACTTCTTTCCAGGAAGCAGCCATTGCCCATGTTTGCCGACGAATCCTGGACGGAGAGCTCAGGGATCAGTTTCCTCTGTCTGTCTGGCAGACGGGATCCGGCACACAGACCAACATGAATCTCAATGAAGTCATCACCACGCTGGGAAACCAGTTTGCGGGGACTGACATACTTCATCCAAATGATGTGGTCAACGCTTCCCAGAGCAGCAATGACACGTTTCCATCCGCCTTGCATATTATGGCAGTCATGGAAATCAAAGACCGCCTGCTGCCTGCACTGGAAACAATGGCAGAGTGTCTGCGCACCCTGGAATCGCGGTTTGCGGGAATCATAAAAATCGGCCGTACCCATCTGCAGGATGCCACTCCCCTGTATCTCTCCGGAGAGGTTTCGGGATGGCGCAGCATGATCGAGCATTCACAGCATCAGATTCTCGATACTCTGCCCTATCTGCAGGAACTGGCAATCGGAGCCACAGCTGTCGGTTCCGGAATCAACTCCCCGGAGGGATTCGATGCACTGTTCTGCCGGATTCTGAGCCGGGAAACGGGTATAGACTTCCGGCCGGATCCCAATAAATACCATGCCCTGACCTCCAAAGACGCCTGTGTGTTTCTGTCAGGAGCCCTGAAGGGACTGGCAGCCAACCTGATGAAGATCGCAAACGATATCCGCTGGCTGGCCTCCGGTCCAAGATGCGGGATCGGGGAACTCATCATCCCGGCAAATGAGCCGGGGTCCTCCATCATGCCCGGCAAGGTGAATCCGACACAGTGCGAAGCCGTAACCATGGTGGCTCTTCAAGTCATGGGCAATGATGCGTCTGTCGGCATGGCTGCCAGTCAGGGAAATTTTGAGCTGAATGTGTTCATGCCTCTGATAGCGGAAAACCTGTGTCAGTCCATCCGTCTTCTTGCAGATGCATCCGATTCCTTTACCCGGCGCTGTCTGTCAGGGCTGGAAGCCAACCGTCCTGTCATCGAATCCAATCTGGAGAACAGCCTGATGCTCGTGACTTGCCTCAATCCTGTGATCGGGTACAAGAAAGCCGCCCGGGCGGCCCGGACGGCGCATGAACAGGGAATTACGCTGAAGGAAGCCATACTGTCCCTTGGATATCTCTCGGGTGAAGAATTCGATGAATATGTGCAGCCGGAGAAAATGGTGCATCCTCTGTCGTGAGTGCTTTGCGGGCTTTCAGAGAATCGGACTGAACAGTTTCAGGACATCGCGGTAAAAGCGTACAGATCCTTTGACAGCCTGGCATTCAGCCATCGTCACTTCATGTGAGACTTCGAACATGGATTCGAAGTCTTTTTTGATTTCCCGAATACAGTCGGTTTTACGCATCCAGATGCCACACTCGTAATTGATGTAATAAGACCGGCTGTCCATGTTGACTGTTCCGACCAGGGCGTTTTCGTCGTCGCTCAGGCATACTTTTCCATGAATGAATCCAGGTGTATATTCGTATATTCTGACGCCTGCCCGTATCAGAGGTTCGAAATTGGATCGGGTGACCGCATAGACCATTTTCTTGTCCGGGATACCAGGAACGAGAATACGGACATCCACACCGTTTGCTGCCGCCAGTTTGATGGTTGCGATCATTTCCGCATCTATGACCAGGTAGGGAGTCGTGATCCACAGATATTTGTTGGCAAGATTGAACATATTCATATGCATGTTTTTGCCGGTATCGTTTTCATCAGTGGGGGCATCGAAGAAAGGAATCACGAATCCGGTCTGTTCCGGGTTCCGGAATTCTGTGTCCGGAAGAACATAATCCGCATACCGTGTATTCCGGGCAGCCTGGTAGTTCCAGATCTGTTGGAAGGAAATCGTAAACTGTTCCACTGCCTTGCCTCTGACTTCTATTCCCATGTCTTTCCAGTAGCCGAACCGCTTTTTCATGTTGACGTATTCATCCGCGATATTGATACCGCCGGTAAAGGCCGTCTTTCCGTCAATGACAATGATTTTTCTGTGATCCCGGTTGTTCATCTGCATCGCCAGCTGTGGTTTGAGCGGATTGAAGACATGTGTCTTGATTCCCTGAGACTCCAGCCACTGGTCGTAGTCAGGCTGCATATGGGTAAAGGCACCAAAATCGTCGTAGATGAATCGGACATCGACGCCTTCTTTAGCCTTTTCAATCATGACTTTGAGAATGGAATCCCACATACGTCCATTGTCGAGAATGAATGTTTCGACAAAAATAAACTTCTCTGCCCTGGCCATTGCCTCAATGATTGCCTGGCATTGTTCCTGTCCGGTTGGAAAATAACGGACCTGGCAATGTTCATAGACCGGAAAAAATCCATTGGTCCAGGCCATGGAAACCATTTTATCCAGAACCTGATCTTTGCCGGTGGCTTTGAGGGTCTGCATGTTCTGTCGGGCATATTGTTTATAGTCTGCATATGCCTGGCGGTCTTTGATCATCAGCGCCTTGGGTATTTTCTTGGAGCCGAAAAGCAGATACAGAATTCCGCCAAAGACCGGAAGGGCGAGGATGACAAAAATCCAGAGCAGACGGGAACTGGAGTCCTGATCCTTCCCGGCTATGACGATGGCGACAATGGCCGAGAGAATCACCATCAGGTAATAAATCAGAATAAACTGCCTGGAGAAATAAAACAAAAACAGGAGCAGTATCAGTGCCTGAATGATCAGACCGGATACAACATAAAATGCCTTGGATTTGAAGAAACGGATTATTTTTTTCACAGGACCTCCTTTCCGCATGCTGTCCTTCCATGGATCTGCCGGCTCTGTGAGATCTGTCCGCCTTTCTGTACCTGTCCGGCGCATCCTCTTGCGAATTGCTGAAGTCCGGATGGTCAGGCTGATGAAGGCTTGAGAACAGCTGTAAGCTGCAGTTCAGCGAGCTTCACATCAAGATACAAAGAAAGCCACCTTCCCGTAAGGAAAGCGGCTGTCTGAGTGGCCATTTGTTATTTTTGCCTTTCGGCT
>ERZ777306.2732-NODE-2732-length-21219-cov-7.914052_pt1 | contig 21219 bp, 22 predicted proteins | sample MGYA00374966_ERZ777306 | MGnify/ENA primary metagenome ERZ777306 (study PRJEB29329, sample SAMN06343882) | mouse gut metagenome | isolation source: Mouse cecum | place: Austria: Vienna | collected 2014-11-15 ...
AGCAAATGACTTTTAATCATTGGGTCCAGGGTTCGAGTCCCTGTGTCCCCACCAGGATTTAACCGCGGCACCCCCGCGGTTTTTATCTTAGATAGCGCCCAACGGTTGACGGGCTGACATGCAAATCTGCCGCTATTTTCCGATGTGAAAAACCTTTGTCCAGCATATGATTTATCATATCGCCACAGCCGTCGAGTTTATGGAGCCTGTTGCGAGAGCCTCTGACCCGCCCAATCGGCAGACCGCTGGCACGACGCAGTGCCAATGCCTCTCTGGTTCGTTGGGAAATAAGGTCACGCTCTATCTCGGCGGCCAGACTAAATGCGAATGCCAAAATCTTTGCCTGCAGGTTATCATCAAGCTCGTATCCGTCTTTTACAGTGTATAATCTGGCGCCACGCTGTCTACAATGCTCTAATATACTCATTATCATAAACATCCGCCGCCCCAGACGCGATAATTCTGAACATATTATCACATCACCGGCATTCAACCCACGCAGGCACCGCCCCAGTGCCCGCAAATCAGGCCCACACAAACCAGACACACCATTATCTTGGATATAGCACCCTATTTCCAGCCCCAACGTGCGGGCTTTGCGCTCGATACCTATTTTTTGATTGGCACAGTCTTGAGAATCTGTGCTGACCCTTATATAGCCGTAAACCATTTTTCCTCCACTTTTCATTGAATTATATCAAAATAACGCAATTAAATTCTGGACTTTGTTTGATTTTTATGGCATAATGGCGGCGTATAAAAAGCAATCCTAGCAACTGGTCCCGATGGTGGGGCTTTTTTGTTTTTTATAGCCCGCACGTTATGCGGGTATTTTAATCTAATATTTTACAGGAGGGGGCAATTCTTCAAACATTGTCATATAAACATGGCAAGACAAATTCAATTAAGAAGAGGTACAGAATCACAACACAACACTTTTACAGGTGCCGAAGGAGAGGTGACTTTTGATATTACCAATAAAACACTGCGCGTACACGACGGCCAAACACCCGGCGGGGTAATGATGGCCAAACATGGCGAAGGCATGCCTGAGAATGCAGATTATGTAATAGAAAAACAAACACCCACAGAGGCAAACAACTATACTTGGTATCGAAAATATAAATCCGGCTGGGTTGAGCAAGGCGGCATATGGAAAGGGTCTATGACCTGTGCCCAGGGCATGGAGGCAAATCCCATAGTTACACTGCCGATATTGATGAGTAATAACAATTATTATGCAAATGCAATGGTACAAGAAAATTATACTCTGCCGATGGGAATGCAATTATTTAACAACAGCATAAAATTTCGCTTTGGCGCATACACCGTGGATAGAACATTGTCACGGTTTGTTTGGACGGTCTGCGGAATGGCGGCCTAACAATAACAAAAGAACCGGACGCGTCCGGTTCTTTGTTTAGTTTTCTAATAAATGCGGATTACTGGAAACATAATAGACAAACATATCAATAAACTGAATTATTCGACGCAGGTCTATATCCGTTTCTTTTATATGCGTATAAAAATCTGAAATTATCTCAGATGTTCTCATATTGTTATATGCATCTATTTCATGAGATATTTTCTCATTATTACAGTTATCGTACCAGCATGGAAAGCGCGTTTGCGCATCATTCGTGGTAAGCGTTTTCAACGGCGGGCGTGAAAAATAACTGATATGCAGCCCGCATAATGGACGATATCTGCAATTATTCTCGTCCGGAATTTTATAGTTTTTGTTACACATCAGATTATACAAGACATTTTCATCCACGTCTTTATATATGTCTATGCCCGACAGGTCGACCGGATACATCTTTGCGTATTCTATAAAATGCAGGCCTGAGAGCTGCGGTATTCCAGAACGTTTTATATTTGAAAAATCCAAATCATATTTTGAAATATTATCCAAATGCAGCTTACAAATATCATCCGTTACAATAACGTCTACATCCCCAATATACAAATATTTAGCCGACATTGTCGGTCTGGATATAAACCGAACCGTACCGGCGGGCACATTTTCAAATTCTGGGGAAATTTGGGTAAATTTTACACGGGATGGAAAACGCTGGGTATAAAAATCTATCAAATGAGAATATTTTGACGAAAATTCCGCCAGGTTTTCCAGCGCTATCTCGACCGCGACATCACTGTTTGATGCCAGAACCCATATCGGGTACAATATTGCAAAATCATAATATTTTTGATTTGCATACGTATAAACAAGCAACGTTCTATTAGTCGATACGACTGGTGTCGTATCGACCGGGGGCGTAGACACCGGTAAAATCTGGCCTGACGTAATGGGCGCGATGCCTATTTTGCGACGCACATGGCGACGGGCATTGCGACGCCACAACGCAACCGGTATCAGCCCGCATACCACACGCAACATTAAATACTGGGCAACAGTATACTTAACCAACGGTTTCGCAGAGTCTTTCAAATCTGTTGGCATTTCCTTGTGGCCGGGCACAAAAAAATTTACACCATCCACCCTGGTATTGTTTAATGCAATATCTGCGGGCAGAATTCCGAATTTAAACAAAACATAGGAAAACGACAACTGGTCGCGCTTTGAATAATCACGAATACAGTTCCACCATAAATCATTAATTGCCCGAACAGTCTTGTCATTGTGGCGGCGGAACACAATATTTGTTTCATTCAGCCCATAATGAGACGGCATGTGCTGTTTCTGTAAGAAACGTGCCGTCTGCAGGCATGCCTGCGAGGTATCACGACCACAGGCGATAACCGCCTCTACCTCATCAAAAATACAATCACGTTCATTATGAATTGGAACCAGCAAGGGTAAATTACGGTCGGCAATCTGGCGCTGTAAATAATCGGTCAATATATTTACATTCGCGTCAATCCAAACGGATGCATCATACCCGCGACAGCATATTTCCGGATGCGTTTTATGCCATCCTGAATTACGTTTTGGGTCCAAATCTTCAAACAATGCCGGCTTTATCTGCCATGGGCCGATATGTTTGTGGCGCAACAAGCCTGCATCGTTGGTAAAGCAAATATAACTCCACCCGGGGACAATATAGCGATGCGACATCAAATTATCATATCCATCAGATATGTATGTGTAACAGGCTATTTTCATACCAGATATATTTTTCGGCACAGTATTTTTTATTTTATTATAGATATTAAGAAAAATATTACCTTTTGACATAAAGCCCCCTGGTCCGAATTAGATATCCAACGAATACTGCCGCTTTAGCAATTTCTGTAAGGCGGCAAACAGCCCTTGAGTTGTAATATCAGGCGCAATTTCAGCCAAATCATATTTGTATTTGCGAATTCTTTCCGCATGGGCGCCGTTGTTAAACGCTATAAACGGAACGTTTAATACCATCAGCTCTTGCGCCAGATAAGAAAATGTTTCATTGCAAATAGAGCTGTAAACAACGGCATGGACATTGTTTTCCGTCAATACGCGCCCCAGTTCATCACGGCAATATCCGCCGACATATGTTACGTCACGATGACTGTATTTCGGGTTATCGATACCAATTACTACAAATCTGGCATTAATCTGCCGGCGATTGCACTCTTCTGCCAGTTCGACAAAATAGTCGCCACCTTTTTCGAAACAAAAGTTACCAACAAACGCAATCGTTAATGGCGACGCACTTTGTGGTGCCACATATTTGGTATGATCAGGCGCCATCAGCGATTCATGCTCTTTTATCGTGTGCCGGTCTTGAACAATCGGATAAACACGGCGGATTTTGTTATATGTATATTCTGAAAAGAAATTAAACTCGTCCACACATGAAAACAGTTTGGAAAATGCACCGCGCCACTTCATTATGTCATGGCGGTCAATCGTGCGGAATCTGTTACAGGCAATACACGCATCACATGTTGCACAACTGTCAAAATTCGGACAGTTTTTCCCGTCCTTGTTCAACAAAAACAATGACGGACAGCAGCATAGATAGTCATGACATTTATACGCCATCCACGGATTATGCTTCTTTTTTATTTCATAGATGATATCTATGGCGTCTTCGACATTCCGCAGAAAAGCCAGGTTGTTTATTATTACCTTTTTTATATCCATAATTTGGAACAGCAAATCAACCTCTGCAAGGGTGTTTAATTTTATTTCTGTTTTCGGGTCTATTGAGGCGGGAACAATACTCCACACATCCGCCTCATAACGGATGTACTGCAACAATATGACATTGTGGCCGGCCGCCTTTAAATCATCTATCATTTTCTTTCGATAGTCAATCGCACCAGATTTGTCCGAATACTCTTGACGCAAATCTATTACAACAACAGGATTATCCGCACAGCACATCAGCGCCGCCACCTGGCGGTATACTTTCCACGGGTCACGATTGAAAAAATCTGGAACAACGGTGTTCATTTCGTGCTGATAGCGCTGTTTCAAAATCTGAGAGTGTTCCTCACTAAGACGTTGTTTTTCTTCTGACAGGAATGAACCGCCGTGACGATGCCATATCAGCAGATTAGGTACCAGAACATGGCGCCAGCCGGCCCGGCCCGCCCTAAAACACCAATCGTTTTCCTCGCCATAGCCTTTTCCGAACGTATCCTGGTCTAATTCACCCACCTGGTGCCAGCAGCGCATGTCTATAGCCATGCAAAATCCTGTACCGGAATACGTAGAGTTCAGCGGTACGTTTATCGGGTTTATTTTTTGAAATGCACGATCCATGGTCTCAAAATCCGCCGCCAGCTCATTATTCTTGGCGAAATCGGGGAATGAAAACGTTACACCTGAATTTGTAAACGGCGTGGCCGTCGCAACCTTATCAAAATCATTAAATGGCGCCAGTAAACGCTCCAGCCAGTATGGGCCAACAACCGTGTCAGAATTAAGCCACACCGCATAGCGTGTATTAACCATGCGCATTGCGGCATTGGTGCTGCCGACAAAACCTAAGTTGCGGGTGTTACGATGGATTTTAAAACGCGCATCTGATTTTAATGTGTTTAGAAAATCTGTGGTTTCGGTGTCAGGACTGCAGTCGTCTATTATAATTATCTGTACCGACGCGGGGGTGTTTTTTATAAGACTGGGGACCAGTTTATGCAGATGCTCTACCCCGTTGTATACAGGTATCACAATCGTTGCAGATTCAACATTGGAATTCTTAAAGTCCTGATGTTTCAAGTTTATATACGGTAACAGATTTACCAAACTGGGCATATCAGACAGCTCAACGGTATTGTTCTGGGCCTCTATATGGCGACGATTGGTCGTGATGCCAAGTATTTTTGTTTTTATACAAATATTACTAAAGTAATCTTTTTGTAAAACGCGCATGCCAAGCAAATAATATTTATTTGTATATTTGCTTATCCCTGTATTTTTAGTTTTCTTTACACATATCTTCATAATATTATTCCCCCATACAAAACAAGAAAATGCCGCCTGGCTTTATTACCTGCGAATGGTTAAAATCGGCACTATTCCTAAAAACATAAATTTGTACTTTAAAAGCCCATATCCCCGTTTGCACAACACGCGCATAAAAGGAATACAGCCAAATAATTTTATTTCCGCGACCGGCAGATAGGCAGTATTTTCTGGAATCTCAACATCTTGCTCTTCATCACGTTCAATACCGTTTTCCCACATCCACAGCTTTATATCCGATAAAATTGAATTATCAGGCAGCATATTTTTCAGCTTGATACAGCTGATCCTGTTCATACATGCTTTCTTAAGAAACGGAATACCATTTTCAATCTGAAGATACGGTGATACGTAAAGGTCCCGATTCCCCTCGGCAACCGCGGAAAAAGTTGCGCCATTTGCCTGCAGAATCAGAGAAAAACCTATTTCATATTTTAATATTATCAGCTGTTTTGAGGGCTGCTTTTTTATCTTGTCCATAAACGCCGCCACATATTCGCGACCCGCAACAGCACCAGACATACCTAAAAACCAGCTTTGAATATGCCGGGGGACATCACCGCGAACGCATTGGAACATGCCAACAACATCCGTCCCGTTTGATTCCAGTTTTTCCAACACCGGCCCCAGTTTAAATAACGGGCCCAAAACAGAATCATTAACAAAATAAATCCAATCGTATTTCCCCAAAATCTTATTGCGGGCGGCAAACTGATACGCGCGCTTGTAAGAGCCAAAATCATACTCGCCATGTGTCTGGGCCTGAATATGTAACATGTTTGGAATAGATGCCAGCTTTTCCGTTTCTTCGTCCGACAATTCGTTGTCCATTACGAATACAATATCCCCCAGCTGTGACAATGCATGCAAATAACGCAGCAACATATGGTCAACAAATTTATATTTATTGTATCCAGCAAATAGAAACAAACGTCTCGGGCTCATAACTTATCTCCACTTTATGCGAAAAACCGGAATGCATTCGAACAGCAAAACACGGTTATTCTTGACTTTAATCAATGGCACGCGACCGAACAGGCGCAGACGAAAAACCGTCGCATTTGCCGTATCGGAATGTAACATTTGCCGATAATATGCAGGGAAACTGTTTTCCAGTTCAATCCCAATGGCACGATGCGCCGCATCCATCCGACGGTTCTGGATAATAGATGTACGATTTTCGTGATTTCTGTATTTGACCAATACACGCTGTATATTATAAAAATGCGTCACCCCCATCAGGCGCGCCCACAAGCGATAATCTTCGGCGGGGGAATAGTACGCCTCGTAACATATGTTATTTTCATCCAAAACAGATTTGCGTATCATTGCCGCACTGTGCGCGACACAACAATCACGCGTGGTCATAATTTTTATATCTACATCTTGTTCAGGGGCCGGCAATACGCATTCAATGCCATCGGCACCAAACACCTGCAACAGACCAGAAACCACGCCCACATCCGGATTTGCATCCAGATATTCAACCTGGGCCGCCAGGCGGTCGGGCACACAAATATCGTCATGGTCAAAAATGGCAACATATTTACCACGTGCCAGCCCCAACAGTTTGTTACGCGATGCAGAAATCCCCATGTTTTTATCATTCTTGACATATCTGATGCGCGCATCATCAAATGATTTTACGACCGCATCCAGTGCCACATTATCAGGGGAATCATTTAAAATTATAAACTCAAAATCAGTAAAAGTCTGGCCCAGCACGGATTCTATACATTCTTGCAAATGATGCACGTCCGTATTATAAATCGGGGTCAAAACAGATACTTTTGGGTCTGGCATATAAAATCCTTAACTATCGAACCGTGCAACAATATATATAACAAGATTTTATACACAATTACACAGTCAAATATTCCTATTTATTGGTTTTAACAAAAATCCTGGCGATGGGTGTTCAAACATCACTAGTCCTAGCAATTTAATGATTCCAGCCGTCTTGCGACCTGACCGCACCCATCAAAACCATAAAAAAGCACGTCAATCTAAGGTTCCTTAAATTGACGCACCTAAAAGAAGTTGACTTATTAGGAATATTCTCATAGACTTACAGGAGAAAAGTGTATCAATTTAAGGAACCTTAGATTGATACAGCAAGAGGTTGCAAATATGAAAAAGCCCGCGGTAAAAGTATCCATTATTGTTCCCGTATATAATGTTGCACCGTATTTGGTGCGATGTTTGGACTCTCTGTGCGCACAGACACTGGCGGATATTGAAATTATATGCATTGACGACAAATCTACGGATAATTCGCTGGAAATTCTGCGGGAATACGAGAACACAAATCCGCAAATACGTGTTATTGCAATGAAACGAAACAGTGGTGTTGCCGCCGCACGCAACGCCGGAATTAACGCCGCAAACGGCGAATACGTGGGTTTTGTGGATTCTGATGACTATATAGACACTGATTTTTACAAGAAATTATACAAACTGGCCATGCGTACCGGCGCAGATATTGCCCGCGCAGGCGTACAGGTTCACCAGCTGAACGGGAAAACGGTAACGGACGCGTGCGAGTTGCGCAATATTGAAAAACACGGAAAATGGTTTTTCAACTGGCAGTGGTGGTGCGCCATATATCGCCGCAAAATCATCCAAGACAACAAAATCGCGTTCCCTAAAGACATCATTTGCGGCGAAGACACCGTATTTTTAGCCAACTGTATAAACGCGGCAAACTTTGTGGCATTCCGCAGGGATACTTTTTATCACTATGTCAGACGTGAAGGCAGCCTGGATGAACAAATCATTTCTGCTAAAAAACTATACGCAAGAATATCCGCACTTAACAGTATCGGCGAAATATACAACCGCGCCGATATGTCCGAATGCGACTATGTTTCCATGTACGCATGGCTGATGGGTGGGCTGCATTCTCATTTCTATAAAAACACATTGGACAAATGCCGTAACGAAATAACGCAGGCTGTTATTGAATTATATCAAAAATGCAGGGCAAAAAGTCAGATTGCACATGAAGTCAGCCAAATATTTGGCACAGACGGCGCGGCATGTATTCAGTCGCTGGATGCGGCCGGATTGCGGCGCATATTAAATCAAACCCAGATGCATTCACAAACCCGCCAGGAAACATTTTTCTTGTTTGGCGCAATACCCGCATGGCAGACACTTAAAAGCCGCGACTGGTTCATTTTCCGCATTGCCGGCATTGATATTGTAAGGATAAAAACGGATGCCCTCGATTTCAGACTATGGATTTTGTATTTGCCGATAATTCGAAAGAAAAGAAAGTTTAAGAGATAGGTAGTAAATATGGTAAAAGTAAGTATAGTTGTTCCTGTTTATAATGTGGGCCCTTATCTGGCACGCTGTCTGGATTCACTTGTTTCGCAAACACTGGCAGATATTGAAATTATATGCATTGATGACAAATCCACGGACAATTCGCTGGGGATACTGCGCGAATATGAAACAAAAGACAACCGCATCCGCGTTATCGCCCTGGATAAAAACAGTGGTGTTGCAACGGCACGAAACGTTGGCATTGATGCCGCGGTTGGCGAATATCTGGGGTTTGTTGACTCTGATGACTATGTTGACCCCGACTTTTATGAAAAATTGTATGATGCCGCAAAACGCGACGATGCAGATATGGCACGCGGGAATTGTAAGATTACTGATTATTCAGGGAACGAACGCATTGATGATACAGAAATAAAAAATGTTGAAAGCCGCGGAAAGTGGCTATTTGACTGGCAATGGTGGTGCGCAATTTATAAGTCTGACATGCTGGACCAAAATCATATTCGATTTCCAATCGATATTATCAGCGGACAAGATACTGTCTTTTTAATAAACTGTATCGGCAAATCAAACAGAATTGCCACCCAATTAACAACATTTTATCATTATATAAGACGTGAAGGCAGCCTGGATGAAAAGATTATGCCACCGAATAAAATTGCATCCAGAATCAAGGCATATTCAGCGATAACAGATTTTTTAAATATCTGCCCTGATATTGACAAGAGGAACTATATACGCCTGTATATAAACTTTATAATATGCACATTTAAGCACAGCTCAAGAAACACAAGTCGCGCATGCAAGGCTGCAATCGCGAATGCCGTAATTGAAATATACATAAAATGTAAGTATAAACCGGATATTGCAAAAGGCCTTAAGACTCTGGGGACGAATGCGGTCGAGCATATTCAATCACACGATGTGGACGGTCTGGTACGGCATTTCCAAGAACTGCGGCCCCAGGTTGCTGCGAAAAGCATCCCATTGTCCGTTCCTAAAACAAATAAATATAAATTGTTTATATTTGGATGCCTGCCGATTATTCAGCTACATAAAAGCGAAAATACAACATTACTGAGATTTTGTGGCATAGAACTTCTAAAAATAAAACGAGGACGCCACAGCATACGCCTGGCGGTGTTATACATTCCAATAATAAAGGTAAAGTCAAAATGAAAACAAATAATGAGATAATAAACATTTGTATTGCCAGTGATAATAATTTTGCACCGTTGGTCGCAACAACGATTGCATCCATTTGTCTTAACACGACGCGCCGGGTGAAATTTTGGTGCCTGGAAACAAACATCAGCGATTTGAATAAGCACTTGATTGCAACGTTGCATCAGAAATTTGATAATTTTGAAATAGAATATATAAGCATAGAAAAACAATTACTGGATAATTTTGCCAAAAAACTGTTCGTTTTTGAGCGCATTTCCGCAGATGCATATTCGCGGCTGTTTATCCCGGATTTATTTCCGAACTTAGATAAAATGATATATCTGGATGTTGATATCGTCGCCATGGGTGATATCGGCAATTTGTATGATATTCATTTGGGAGATTATGCAATTGGCGCCATTCCAGAGGGAGAATATGCCGCACTGCCTAAAACATGGCGCAGTGATATGGAAATTAATCCAAACCACAAATACTTTAATTCCGGCGTGCTGCTGATGAACCCAAAGAAACTGCATCAGGAAAAATTTCTAGACCGACTGGCACAAATTGCAAACAAGTATGCAGACGCAATTTTGTATGGCGACCAGGATTTGTTAAACAAGTATGCAGACTATAACTATCTTGAGCTGCCGTGGCGCTTTAATATGATGGGGCTGGTGCTGGAACGCACACTCTATACCGATGACCCACAGTTGCGTGAACAGATAAATACCGAGTATAAAAACATTGTTATACGGCACTTTGAATCAGGATGCAAGCCATGGGTAACAGATAGATTTTGGATAAAAAACATTAAAATTAAAAACAGTGCAGAATTCTGGGCCGTGGCCGCCATGACCCCTTATTTAACCTGGTTCGAGCGCCAATATCAGCTAAAAAGCGCCGATTATGCCCAAAACGTGATTAAATCAATGCTGGGCACCAACATATCAAAATCTAAAATTAGCAGCGTGCGTCTATTCGGATTTTTACCCCTGATGCGCATACGTCATCACAATAAGAAGACACAATTCATGTTGTTTAACATAATTCCCATATTAAGCTATAAAGTAAAAAATGCCGGGAAAAAGAAAGTATGGCGACTATTTGATTTCATTACCATTTTTATAACAAAATACTAAAAAACATATACCACATTGTAAAAATACAATGTGGTATTTTTTACTGGACCATTCCGGCAACAATCCAGTTAAACGGCCATGCTCCGGTTCCATTCCATGTACTGTGAATGCCGGTAACACGGCCATAGATTTTTTCTTTTGTACTGGTATTATACTGGCGAATACCCAAAACAATATTTTCCGTTATACCGGTTGAAGATACGATAAACGTTGCAGTAAAGTGATAATTACTGGATTGCATCACTTTTGGTAATGTTATGGAAAAGTCACCATTGCCTGATGGGGTACATACACCACCCTGCTCAATCCAGCCGGATTTATACTTACGATACCAGGTATAATTATTAGATGATGACGGAGTCTGAAATCCGATAACATAATCAGAATTTGCGGGCATACCTTCGCCCTGTTTTGCCAATATTGTTCCACCAGGGGTAACGCCGTCGTGCACGCGCAATGTCTTGTTTGTTGTATCCATTGTTATTTCGCCCTCGGCACCGACGAACGTTTCATGCTCGGCCGCTGTACCGCGGCGAATTTTTATTTGTTTTGACATATTTTTTCCTTTCTAATAAAAAAAACCGGCATTGCCGGGGATTAAAAAAAGACCGCGAAAAAATCGCGATCATGATTATTTGCATTATAACAAAAAAATGCAAAATAATCAACCTAAAAAAAGGCGCCAAAGGCGCCCCGGTCAATTAGCAACCACCAGTCGCATTGCCGATAATCTTGGAAATAGAGATATCCTTGTGCAACAAGAAATCATATTCACAGTTGCCAGACTTGTAAGAACCAGTGCAAGCAGCCAATGTCATAACGGCGAACAGCGCCAACATTACTTTTTTCATTTCACTTCTCCTTTTTCTTCAAAAAGCAGGATTATTATAATAGGAAATGTGTCCGTTTTCAAGTTTTTTATATAGCGCCGCGTGCCCATATATGACGCAAACCGGTTACAATTATAACATCAAAGCGAGCATTACCGCGGAAATGTGTACGCGCAATATAGCATTCGGCCGCGGAACGCAAACGCATAATCTGGGCCGGAGTTATCGCATCCCATGCCGCGGACAAATTTTTACGTGATTTTACCTCAACAAAAATTATTAGATTGCCACGACGGGCTATTATATCTATTTCCGCCCGACCGGTATAGCGCCCGGTTTTATATCTTGATGCCAGTATGCGAAATCCATGCAGGCGCAAAAACCAACGTGCCCGCCATTCCGCCCACAGGCCCGTCTGATACGTACTGCGCTTAAAACGCATAAGGTTTTGCTTTGAAGTTTTCACGGGCATCGTTTACATTTTTTGCCTGGTCGGTTGCATTGCGCCCCTGGTCCACCAAATCCAGCGCACCATAATAAGCCGTCATCATCGGGTCATAGGCATTGGATGTTGTTATCCATTTATCAGTGCCAGAATTGGGCGCCCCATATTTATCAAGAACGTTCTGCCAAAAGGCCAGAATTTTTTTCTGGCGCTGATTTTCAAACTTTTCGGCCATGCCCTCTAACTCGTCCACATCGTTTTTATATACAACACGCCAGACCAGGTTATCGGTTGCATTACTGGTAAAATAAACCGTTATTGTTTCGCCCGTATTCGCGCGCACCAAATGCAGTTCTGATGCATACATTAATCCGCGATGACGCGCCAGGCTGCGGATACAGCTTTCCAGTTCCGAGGGGACGAAAACATTCTGCTGGCGGCATTCATAGTCCAGATTATATTTCCAATCCGGATGTATGGTGTATATTATGCTGTTTTTGTCGCGCGGCGTATACAGGCCGCCCCCACGGAAGAACAGGGTTTGTACATCTTCAAACGGCATCCCCAGCATAATTCCGGCAATATCAAACGTAGAAACATTTGCCGTGTCAGAACCCGCATTAATAGAAACCGGGGCGGCGGTAATATCCGCCGGGCCGCTGTCTTCGATGGCATAATCCAAAAACACACTATCATCACAGTATGCCGGCATTATGTGCAGGGCACTGATAAACCATATGAAAAATACCAATCGCTTCATCGTTTTAATCCTGTTGTCTGCCTATTGCCGTTACACCAAATCTAAATATGGCCGCCGGATCGTACCCCTCTTCTAAAGAGCGCGTAACATCCAGATTTTTACGAAAATCCATCATATACTGGTCCGCCAGGCCCATATACAAAACATCACGGGTAATCACAGGCTCTTCCGCCATATCATTTGGACGATACCAGGTTTTCATCTCGTACTCAACCGTCCAGAAATCGCTGTCTTTGGGCTTGTATATTTTATCAACCAGACGGACAGTTCTAAACGCCCCCTGCTGGGCCAGTTCCATAATACGGTTCCCCTCTAGTTCCTGCCACTGGCTGAAAACATCAGATGTAGATGTACGTGCCAACGGCGAGTCAGACTGCATCCGCGCCTCTACATTGGCGATATCTGGAATTACATAAAAATATTCCGAAATATATTTTTCAACCAAACGCTGGCGCAGATTATCCGGGCCCAAATCCGCAACCGTGGCGGGAACGCCAACCCGCTGGAACGACAGGTTATTAGGTTGGAAAAAATATGTTTCTATCTTTATATTACGGGCGGCATCATATATGGCACCCGCGCCCGCAATCGCCCCCAGCATCAGCGCAACAATAAGCAAACCTATAAAAAACAGCACTATCTTTCTTATCATTGTATTCTGTACGCGTTAAAATCCGATACGTAATATCCCATTGTCATCGGATATTTGCCGATCTGGCGGGCGACGCGAACAAATGCAACAACATTAAACGTCGCATTAATATTGGACCAAACAGATGCCTGGACCCGCCATACGCCACCTTTTGTTATATCGCCGCCCCCCAGTCGGGTAATCTGGATGGAATCCGTGATAACATTCCATGTTTCACCCGCCATTGCCCGCATATGGTATGTCGGCATAACATCTTCTATAAATCTGTCATACAACCGGTCCTGGGCGGCACAAGATATGGCACAATGCCGTTCGCCATACGCCATGGTTTCTGCCCCGGTGCATTCTTGCGCCGCACACTGGCGCCACAATGCATTGTTTTCGTCACCAATATTCGATATATAAAACCAACTTTGAAAAAAATTGCCTACAACCGCCTGTTGAACGGTTTCACTGATTGAAACGGCCTTTGCTCGCGTAACACTGCGCCCTATAACCTGCCATGTGCCGGTAATGCCATCCACAGATATCAGAAACGGATCCAGGCGCATTGACCGAACGCCCCACAATAACAGGCCGCATACACATATGATTACAAAAAAAGCCCCCAGGATTCCAATGCCCAAAAAGCGGGAAACGGCGATGCGTCTTCCCGCTGGAAATGCAGGTGTATTAAAATTTCCTGGATAATCCAATGCCACTCCCCCCCCCGTTATATGACCGGGTTGTTATGCCTGGTATACCATGATGCAGGCACACGGACTAAGCTTTAGTTCGTTATTGTCATAACCAACGCCCACGGGTTCACGGTCATACACCTGGCCACAGCCGGCCAGTGCAACAGCTATAAACAAGCCTAAAATTATTTTCTTCATGTCTTTTCCCCCTTTCCTATGCGGGTTTGCCTTCAAAAGAATTATAAGAAAATTAGGCATCCTGCGTCAAGGCCAAAAGAATAATATATATGATATATAGTTTGACAAAACACATACAAATAGTACTATATCGTTTGAATTAAAAGAGTAACCCAATGGCGGAAGAGCAAAATTATAACATATCAAAAGCTTTTTTTACAAACTTTCATCAATTAACAGATGAAAACAATCGTCCACTCACAAATATTTATTGGTCGCACGGACCGTGCGACCACAGCCAAAAATTTGGCTGTGTCTATTTAATTCACGGATACGGTGGCAGTCCGGTTGAACCATGTCTGAAACTGCCGATGCAATACGCCCTGCAAAACGGGTTTGATGTCGTCGCATTAGAGGGTGTTGATTTGTCTGCAACCGCGGGCCCGGTCAAAGAGCTGAACACTATGACACTGGACCGTCAAAAAAGAGCACTGGACATGGGGTTGCGTTTTTGCAGAAACATGAATTCAATTAACAAAGACTATAACATTGGATGGGTACATTCCATATCATGCCGGGCACTGTCTGATTTGATGATTGATTCGCTTGATGTGCGCTACTTTTTTGATGAGCTGGTCCTTAACAATCCTTATTTTCTGGCACCGCCAAAGGTACTTTCACTGCGGGAAAAGCTTTACCGGCGCGATCCGTCCGGTTCTGCATGGGAGGCACTGACACACAAGGTTACAACACAGATGCGGGAAATCGAACATCACAAGTTCAATATTCCAACATGCCTGCATAATCTGACCATTCCACTGCCCCCAATATGGAACACCAAGCCGAATTTTGAAGAGCTGGCGCGAATTGTTTCTTTTTTTGTTAAGCATCTGCGCCTTAACTTTGTACTGGGCACCAACGACAATATGGCCGATTATAATCAAAACATGCGTATTTTCCAAGGATTGGCGGTACCAAACAAGCAGGTTATATCAATCCAGGGCGCTAATCATTCGTTTGAAAATGTCCAAAGCCAGTATATGGAGTTTGCACGTATTATATTTGAGGCCGCAAAAAAAAGATGTGTGAAAGTTAAATAATACAAAAACACGGGGCGTATGCCCCGTGTTTTATTTGCCGTGATTAGAACTGGGTTTCAAACGACAACAGGAAACGCTGTTCTCGGTCGTACTTGTTCATTTTCAGCGGCCAGCCCCAGCTGAAATTCATCGGGCCCATTGGCGTATTCCAATAAATACCGACACCCGCCGACGTACGCAAATCATCGTCTATATGGTTTGCATATTCCGGGGAATGCATATTCTGGGGATAATAATCCTCTGCCTTAGGCGGCTTGCCCAGAATACCATAATCCATAAACACAAATCCCTTTATCTGGTATTCATCGGGAATAAATATGGGAAAGTTCAACTGGGTCGAACCGTTAAGTTTCCACATCCCCCCCAGCGAGTATGTGGAATACGCCCAGTTTCGCGACCCCACACCCGCAACGTCAAACCCGCGCAAGGTTTCGCCACCCAGGAAATAGCGGTAAACACGCGATACATAATCACCATCTAGTGGCTGAATCAGGCCAAAATCCAGACTGGAGCGCAACTGCCAGCGGTCTGAAAAGAACTTTACCATTGCGGTAATGTCGCCACTGTATCTCATGAATGTTTCGGTACCGCCGAACCCGGTGTATGCAATCCCTATGTTTCCAACAACGCCGGTATGTGTGTTCTGTTGGAAATTAGTATCCAGATTGTGATAACGGAAATTTGTCCCCAAAGTGTACAGGTTGGCATCGTGCCATCCGGACAACTGAATATCATAGTTCTGGTCGAATGACGCAGACAGGCGCAAGGTCTGAAACCAATGATCGGTCAGTTTCCATCCCATGCGTCCAGTTACCGCAAAAGAGTCACGGTCATAGCCCAAGCTGCCCAGGGATGAATAATTATACATCGTATACGATACATCAAAACCTGCAGACAAGGCACGGCCAAACAGATATGGCTCGGTAAAGCTGAACAATGCCTGCTTTTGATATTCCGCCAGGGAACCGCGCAGCTGAACAACCTGGCCGCGGCCCATGAAATTGCTTTCCGTAATGCCGGCATCAACCATAAAGCCGTTTATGTTCGACCAGCCAAAACCACCAGATAGTTCGCCGGTGGGCTGTTCTTCGACTTTTACATCCAGGTTCATCATGTTTGCATCCGCAATGCGGCTTGGGACCATCTGAACCTCTTTGAAATATCTGGTACGCATCAGATTCTGGCGACCGGTCTCGATATCCTGCAGGGAAAATGGATCGCCGGCACGCATCGGCAACGACTGCTCTATAACGCTGTCAAATGTGCGGACATTGCCCAGAATATTTATAGAATTTAAATATATGCGGTTGGTCTTTTGAATCTTAAACACCATATCAATTGTACGGGTGTCGTCGTGTTTGACGGGTTCCGGCTCTACCGTGATAAAGGCATATCCGTAATCTGCAATAACACCACGCAGGGATGCGATTGATTCTTCAACCTTGTCTATGTTATAAACCTGGCGGCGTGATATTTTTAAAGCCCGGCGCAATGCATCATCCGGAACATCCGGGAACGGGTTATCAATCTTTACATCGCCGATTTTATATTGCGGCCCCTCGTCCACGACAAATGTCACAGAATAATATTCGCGGTCAGGTGTGAACACGCCGTTCGCACTTTTTACCTGGAAATCAACATATCCGTTACGCAGATAAAACTGGCGCAGCATCTGCTGGTCGTACATGATGCGGTCTTCATCGAAAACATCAAACTGGGTCATCAGACGCCACCAAGCATGTTCGCGTGACAGAATTTCCCCGCGCAAATCTTTTGAACGGAACTTTTTGTTCCCCTCAAACTTTATGTCGCGGATATATGTTGGGTGCCCCTCTGTAATTTCGTATACGATATTTACACGATTATCGTCCAATGCAATTTTTTTAGGATTGATTTTCGTGCCAAAATAACCCTTGCGCTGATACAGGGTCAACATGCGCTGAACATCGCCACCGATTACAGATTCGTCATACGATACGCGCTCTTTTGTACGAACTTCTTTTTTTAGGTCATCGGCCGAAATTTCATCATTACCCTCAACCGTTACCTGGTTTACAATCGGCGATTCGGAAATGTCAATTTTCAGAACGTCGCCGGACATGCGCACGTTTATCTTAGAAAAATAGCCGCTTTCCTGTAATTTTTTAGCGATTTGGTTTGCGCGCTCGGCCGTGACATTGTCACCAACCTTGACATCGGCCAGAATGCGAACAGATTCGGCATCCATACGCTGGTTTCCGTTAACATCAATGCGACGCACCGTTTCCGCCGCCGCCGGTAACACCGCAACGGAGGCAATGGTTGCAAATAATAATTTTTTTGTGTTATTCATATCAGTTCAATCCAAATACCCGTGCCAGGTCGTTCCACATGGTAAGTATAAACAGGCCAAATATCAACACCCATCCTGCGATAATTGCATATTCCATACCGCGCCCAACCAATTTGCGACGTGTAATGGCCTCTATTATCAATATCAGCAAATATCCACCATCGAGTACCGGTAACGGCAACAGGTTTATAACACCCAGGTTTACCGACAACAGCGCAATAATGGACAGCAGTGCAAAAAATCCCATTGCCATTGCCTGGCCGGAAACCTCTGCGATTGTGATAAACGACCCCAGCTGTTTTGAAGAGCGTTCGCCCGTTACAATCTGTTTAAGAACAACCAACAGTGTCTTGGACTGGTGATAGGTTTCGCGTGCACCGGAATAAATCGCACCGAAAAAGCCTTTTTTCCGGAACTCGGTCTTGCTGCCGTCGGCAATAAGCCCCCAGCGCTCGGCCGGCCCCAGCTTTACCTGGACCAGTTTGTCGCCACGTACCAGCAAAACATTTGCATCGCGGTTTGATGCAATTTCCTTTGCGATAATCAGTTCGCCCCAGTTTGTGATTTTTTCTTCATCAATACGAATAACAACATCACCGGGCTTTACACCTGCATTAAACGCGACAGATTCCTGAATTACCTGGCCTATAACCGGCAACTGAACATTTTTCGGCTGGAACATAAACAACGCCGAATATATAACCCATGCAAGAATAAAGTTCATGGTAACACCGGCGGCAATAATTATAAACTGTTTCCATGCGGGGGCCGACAAATAGTGCCCCTTTTTCTTGGCCGCGGGCAGTTCTTCATACTTTTTGCGGTTAAACATGTCCTCTTGGCCGTATATAGATACATACCCCCCCAGCGGCAGGCACGCCAGTTTCCATGTCGTACCGCGGCGGTCATGCCACTTTAAAACAGCCGGCCCAAATCCGATAGAAAATGTATCCACGCGAACACCCGCCCAGCGTGCGGCCAAAAAGTGCCCCAGTTCGTGAACAAACACAACCACGCCCAATACTATCAGCAATGCGACAATGGTTAATAAAGTATGCATATCTTACCCTTCCCTTTCTTTACAAGTATCAAATCTACATCATAACCAGCCAAATTATAGGCAAAACGTAAATCCAGCCATCAAAACGGTCCAGCAGACCGCCATGCCCCGGCAACGTATTGCCGAAATCTTTGATGCCCATGCGACGCTTTATCCAGCTGGCCGTCAGATCGCCATATTGCGACAGTAATGCAACACTGATACCAATCCACATCAGCTGGGGCATGAATGTATCCGTACCCAACAGGCCGTACATAATCGCAACACTGGTTCCGCATACTATGCCTGCAATCTGGCCCGCCCAGGTTTTATTCGCGGACAGGCGCTCCCACATCTTGTCCCCACCCAACAGACGGCCAAAAAACCATGCACCGATGTCGGCCGCAGATATAATCAGCAGCAACAACAAAATAATCCACGGACGCGCACCGACAGAATTTATCGCCGCCAGCATCACAAACAACCATGCAAAAAACACACCACATGCAATCCAGTTATGATTTTGAGAAAGCTGGGCCCGATTACGCGACATCATTGCAATCATTTCCACAATCATCGCCAGCACCAGCAATATCCCCAGATAGCGGACCGCCGCAAATCCGAAATATTCCGCCACCGCCGCCAGCACCGCAATCAATGCCAGGCCGCCGCCAACAATTATTCTCTGCATCGTGTTTGACATATTATTTCACCTTTTTTCTGCCGGCATAATCCGCCTTTTTCCCACCGCCAAAGCGACGATCGCGTCGTGCATATTCATCCAGAGTATACTGCCATAAATTTTCATCACCAACCAAATCCGGCCAATGCTGGGGCATGAACAACAGTTCTGCATATGCCAATTTCCACAGCAGGAAATTAGATATTCTGAATTCATTGCTGGTGCGCACCATCAAATCAATCGGCAACAGGTCGCCCGTATCCAGATATGTTTCGAATGTTTCACAATCCACCCGATTGCCGTCAGCAATCGCGGCATTGACAGCATCGATAATTTCCGCCTGGCCACCGTAATTCAGCGCAAACACAACCGTACCACCGGTGTTTTCGGCCGACGTCTCTTCTAGCTGGTTGCATAAATCAGCCAGCTTTTTAGGCAGTCTGTCGCGACTGCCGACAATGCGATAACGCAAATTTTTCTTTAACGCATGCGCCATGTTCTTTTTCAGTTCCGCATAAAAAAGCTCCATCAGGAAATTAACCTCTTCATCGGAACGGTTCCAGTTTTCCGTGGAAAAGATAAAGAACGTAACAGTTGATACACCACGCGCCATATACCAATCAACCAGGGTTTCAAAATTAGAAATCCCGGCCCGATGCCCCATCAACGGCGGCAGACCACGATTCTCGGCCCAGCGGCGGTTTCCGTCACATATAAAAGCGATATGCGCCGGCACGCGCACAGGCGCGTCGGTTGCTTGCGATTGTTTCTTTTTAAATAGCTTAAACATCACGTTTCCCGGCGTTAAATATGTTATACGGACAAAATATCTGCTTCTTTCTGCTTTGCCAGTGTGTCAACCTCTGTGCCACGACGCTCAAACACTTTCTGTAGGTCGTCTTCAAACTTACGCTGATCGTCTTCTGAAATTTCCTTGTCTGTGACGGCACGCTTTATCTTGCCCATTGCATCCTGGCGGATGTTACGCATGGAAATCTTTGCCTCTTCGGCGTATTTGCCGGAAACCTTGACCAGTTCCTTGCGGCGCTCTTCGGTCAGCGGCGGCAGATTAAGACGTATAACACCACCCGCCGTCATCGGGTTCAGCCCCAAACCGGAATCACGTATTGCCTTTTCAACAGCAGGTGCGTTTGTCGCATCCCACACAGTCACAGACAATGTCTGGGTGTCGGGTGCAGAAACAGTCGCGACCTGGTTCAGGGGCATTTCTGAACCGTATACAGGTACGCGGACACCGTCAAGCAAATGCACAGACGCACGTCCCGTGCGCAATCCTGCAAACTCATTCTTTAAAACTTCGATTGTTTGTGCTGTTTTCTGTTCAACTTCGGCCTTTAGGGCGGTATAATCCATGTAAAATCTCCTTATGTTTAAAAATCGTAGCAAATTGATTTGACATTTGGCAAGAAGAAATATAGAATAAGCGTTCGCATGGGGTTGTAGCTCAGTTGGTAGAGCACTTGCATGGCATGCAAGGGGTCG
>ERZ777306.2735-NODE-2735-length-21186-cov-6.788320_pt1 | contig 21186 bp, 12 predicted proteins | sample MGYA00374966_ERZ777306 | MGnify/ENA primary metagenome ERZ777306 (study PRJEB29329, sample SAMN06343882) | mouse gut metagenome | isolation source: Mouse cecum | place: Austria: Vienna | collected 2014-11-15 ...
AACCCCCGACCTTGTGCTTGTAAGGCACCTGCGCTCCCGCTGCGCCACTCGACCATGCGCTTTTCAAGGCCCAAGCATTTTCCCACAACCGCCCCGACGCATCAAGCGCACGGCAACGATTGGCGCGAAAACGCCCAGAAGGGGCCGCCGGGCAAACCCGCGCGCGCAACCGCAGCGGGCGAGCCGGACGCGCTACCGCACCGCAACCTACGCCGCTTTAGGCCAGGTAGGTCCAATCGCCGGCGAAACGGGCCACCCAATGGGCCGCCGCCCGCACCGACACCAGCTGCGCCGCCGCACCGGCCCAAGCACCCAGATAGCAGAAGACGGCCGTCACCACCAGAAAGCCCAGGCCGCCGCCCAACAGCGCTCCTAAAATGAACGCAGGATCGGGGTTGACCGCAGCCCCCATCACCGGCAGGAAGAACAGCAGCGCGAAGAACATGTACACAAACGACGCCACCACGATAATGGCCCCGGCAATCAGGCCGGGAACCACCACGGCACACAGAAGCCCCGTCCAATCGCGCTTGATGACAGTCCAGGCGTCGCCCACTTTAAAGCCCTCCCCCAGCTGGGAGCGCATCGCCATGCGCAGGTTAAGAACACAGGTGAACATGGAAATCAGAAAGCCGATGGCCAGCGCGGCAATCCAGCCGATGAGGGGAATCCAACCCACGATGCCGCCGGCACAGCCCCCTATCAGGGAAAATACCAGCGTAATCACAAACGCGTAAAAGCCAATCTCGAAGTTGCGGCCGGTGACCACCTTCTGGGGCAGCGCCGTGCGGCCGCCGAAGGGCACCTCCTTGCTCCACTCCAGCGCGTACCCCGTGTTCACGAAATTCAAAACGGGCACCAAATCCAGCAGCCCCAAGAAGGCGGTTTTCTTCCAGAAGCCCAGCTGCTTGCAATCTTCCCAGCCAGCTGCCAAGCAGCTTTTGGCGTAAGCGGGGGCCACGGGCACCGGTTCGGGCACGGGCGCCTGCCACGCCTGCTGTCCATCAGATGCAGGCGGCGTATGGGGCTTCGGCGCATCGGCCCCGAAAGCCTCGTCCCAGCCTTCCGGCGCCGTGGCGGGCGCCCCTTGTGCAGACGCGTCCTGTTCGGCAGCGTCCTGAGCCCCTTGCGGGCCCTGGTTCTCGTCAGCCATTTCAACCTCTTTCTCTTATGCACGGGCCCCGTTCGGCCCGCCAGTTTTCAATGGAAGCATTCTACCCCATGCCCCACGGGCGCTACCCCTGGCCCTGCTTTATAAAGGAACCGTAACAAAGCCGGCCTACTCAAACCCCTCCCGGGCGGCCCGCAGCTGCGCCTCGTGGGCCATGTCCTTGCGAATACGGAAGTATTCCCACACCAGCAGCACGAACAGCAGCGTCATCACGATGAGGTAACCGATGACCGCCCCCGGCAGCCCCGTGAACATCACCAGCAAAATGGGCACGAACAGCGAGAACCCAAAGGTGACCAGGTACAACGTGGTCACGTCTTTCTGGCGCCGCATCACGGTTACCACCTGGTACATGAAATCGATGGCCGCCGTCACGCCGCCGGCCGCCAGCATGATGAACAGAAGGCCGCGGAACTGCTCGAAGTCGATACCGTACAAAAAGCCCATGATGGGAATGCCGATCCAAGCCATCACCAGCACATTCACCGCCGTGATGGCCACGATAACCCCCAGGATGCCAATCATGATGAGGTCGAACTGCCGCCGCTTCGAGGTATCCTGCCATACCCCAGCCATGCGCACCAGAAGCGGCTTGTACACCAGCTGCGAGGTAATGAGGATGCCCTGGGCCGGGAAGTACAGGGCGTTGAAGTACAGCTGGTTGTCGTAGGAAAGGGCGCCCTCCATCACAAACTTCGGCATGTTGTCGATAAGCGCGTAGAGGAACAGCGCCACGAACAGCGGCGCCGTGTTCTTGAACAGTTGCCCCACGCTGGCCCAGGAAACCCGCCGCGACTTCGGGGTTTCCAAAAGCGTGAGGGGGTAGGTGACCACCACGAAAGTAGCAGCGGCGGCAATGGCCATGGCGAAGGCCGCCACTACCATGTTATGGGTTATCACCAGCAGCACGGCAAACACCACCAGCGCCAGCACCGATCGCAGCGCCTGGGAAATGCCCGCCAGATACAGCTTGTCCACCTGCTGCAGTCGCCCCTCGTACACGTCAGCCAAGCCGTCCACCATACGGTAGAGGAAGATGCCCATAGAAAGGTAGAACATCTCAGTGTCGTAGCCGCGAATGGCGCAGTACAAGCAGCCTACCAGCACCATGGCCACGCAGGTTATCCAGCGGTTCACCTGGTAATCGGCGAAGGAGTGCACCTCGTTCACGTCGGAAATCTGGTAAGTGCGCACGCCGAAATTGGCCACAATCCACAAAAGCGAGCCCACCACGAAGGCCATCGACAGCATGCCGGCGTTCTCCACCCCCACCAGCTGGGTGGCGATCATGGTAAGGATGGGAAACACCATGCCCCAGGCCCCCACGCCGACGGTGTTCCAGATGAAATCCTTGGTGGTGTTGTGGGAAGCGTACTGGGCCTCTTGCTCGGACAGGCCGCCGTCGCCCAAGGCCCCCATCACGCGGTCGAACCACTGGTTGGCCAGACGGGTGATAGGGTTGCCGCGGCGCGGGGCCGCGGACCGTTGCGGGACCGTATAGGCCGCCCGCTGGCGGCGGGTTTCCTCGGCAGCAGTCGCCGCTTCCAGCCGCGCCGTTTCCTCGGCCGGCTCTTCTCCGTTCAAAAAGCGCTCGCGGGCCCGCATCTCATCGCGCACGGAAGGCCGCGGCTCGTCGGCCCCACGGGCACCTTCGGGCGAAAACGGCCCCCGCCCCAGCGGTGCCGCCTCCCGGCGATGCACGCCGCGGGCGTTTCTCACACTGGGCCTTTTTCCGTTTTGCGGGTTCTCGTCCACCACGATGCGCGCTTCGCCTTCCCTTTTCAACTTGTACGGGCTCGTAAAAATCCAACTATTCAGTATAGGATTTTGCGCGCGGCTGCGCCCCACCTTTCACCGGGCGGCCACAAACGCTAACCAATTGTTAAGACTATCGGCGCACCGCAGCGGGCAGAATGCGGCCCCTACCAGCTGAGCAACTCGTACCCGTCATCGGTGATCACCAGCTGCACTTCCCACTGGGCGGTGGGCTGGCCGTCGGCGGTGCGCACCGTCCAACCGTTGGGGTCGGTCATGTCTATTTCCTGATCCCCCATGTTGATCATGGGCTCGATGGTGAACATCAGCCCCGGCACCAGTACCGGCCCCGTGCCCGCCTCGGTCACAAAGCTCACAAACGGATCCTCGTGGAATTCCAACCCAATGCCGTGGCCGCCAAATTCCCGCACCACCGTGTAGCCGTGATCGTTGGCGTACTTCTGCACTGCCGCGCCGATGTCGCCCAAATGCCCCCAGGGCTTGATGGCCCGCAGGCCCTCTTCCACCGCCTCTTTGGTCACCATCACCAGGTCTTGCTTCTCCGGGCTCACCTCGCCAATGCAGAACATGCGGGAAGAATCGGAGAAGTAACCGTCTTTGATGGTGGAGCAGTCCACATTGATGATGTCGCCCTCTTTGAGCACCTCGTCTGGCGACGGAATGCCATGGCACACCACCTCATTGGCCGACGTGCACACGCTGTTGGGGAAGCCCTCGTAGTTCAGCGGCGCCGGAATGGCCCCGTGCTCAACGGTGTAATCGTGCACCCACTGGTCGATTTGGGCAGTGGTCACCCCGGGCCCGATGCGCTCGGTCACGTAATCCAGCACCCCGACGTTCACCTCGGCCGATTTCTTCACGCCCTCGATGTCGGCAGCGGTTTTCAGCAAGCCGTGGTCGGGCACCTCTTCGCCGGCCAGGTACAGCTCTTCCAGCCGCTCGTCAAAATCCAGGTGGCACTTCTTGTACTTCTTGCCGCTGCCGCACCAGCACTCGTCGTTGCGGCCGGGCAGGTCGAATCCGTCAAAGCTCATGGGTCCTCTTTCGCTTGTCATGGCGTGCGCGCTTCAAAGTTTACGGGGGAATACTACCGCAAAACCTTACACCAGTTTGGTCTCGTCCAGCTTCTTCAAGATGAAGTTGTTGAAGCGAATGATCGGATGGCGCAGCACCAGCCCCAGCACCAGGCAGGGCACCAGCCACGCCAGCAGCCGCAGCAGGTCCATGGCCAGCTGGTTGCCGCAAATGCCGGCGATGGTGCTTTGGAAGGCGCCCATGGCATAAGTCATGGGCAGCCACGGGTACACCGCTTGGAAGAACGGCGCCGAAAGCTGCACCGGCAAAATGCCCCCGCTGCCGGCCAGCTGGGCCACCAGCGCGATGATGGCGATGGCCTTGCCCACGTTGCCAAACGACACCGTGAGGGTGTACACGATGGCATCGAACACCAGCGCCACCACCAGCCCCGAGAGCAGGTACAGCCAGAAATGCTGCACCGCAACGCCCAAAAAGAACGCGTTGCCCATACACACGATGAGCGCCTGCAAGGCCCCCATCAGCCAAAACACCCCGAACCGCCCCAGGAAGGTTTGGTTGGCGGTGGGACGGCGCAGGCGCGAGAGCACCTGGGCGTTGGGTTGCACCTGGGTGAGCACCACCATGAACAGCGCCCCGATCCATAGCGACAGCGACGTGTAAAACGGCGACATAGCGGTGCCGTTGTTGGCCATGGGGTACACCGCATGGCGCACCAGCTGGGTGGGGGCCGAAAGGAAATCGGCGATGCGGGCCGGATCGTCCCCCAAAAGGGCGCGCACCTTCTCCATGTCGCCCGAGGCCAGCGCCGCGGACAGCTGGTCGCGGGAAGAGGCCATGCTCTGGGCGGAAGCCTCCAGCTTGTCGGCCGTGGACGAGAGCGCCTTTTGCACCGCCCCCAGGTTCTCCGAAAGGGAAGACGAAGCGTCCGCCAGGCTGCCGGCCGTGGCGTCTATCTGGCCCGCCAGCTTCTCGGACGTGTTCCGGGCGCGGGCAAGGGTGTCGCTCAGGCGGGCGATGCTGTCCGCCAGCTGGCTGCTGTAAGAGCTATGGGCCTCGTCCAGGCTGGCCTTTGCAGCATCCAGGCTGGCCTGCACCTTTTGCCGTTGCTCCTGGGAAGCGTCCTTTTGCTGCTGCAGGGCCTGGGCCGCCTCGCGCACATCGGCCGCCAGCGCCTCCAGCGCCGCCTGGGCGCCCTCTAGCCGCCCGACAACCGCACCGCCCGGGTCGGCGGCGGCAACGGCGTCCCGCAGTTTTTGGTACACGGCCCCCAGGCTGTCCAGGTCGGCGGCAGCGGCATCAAGGGTGGCGGCGCCGTCGCTGACCGCCGTTCCCGTGGCATTCAGGGCCGCATCCACCTTCCCGTCCAACCCTTCGAAAGCGGCGGAAGCGGAAGAAAAGGCCTCATCCGCCAGCTTCTCTGCGCTTTCCAACGCCTCGGTGCCGCTGGAAAGCGCCCCCTGCGCCTCGTCCAAGAGCGGCGCAAAATGGGTAGTGGTGGAACCCAGCGACTTCAAAATCTGCGATGAAGTGTCCGCCAGCGCCGCCGTGGAGCCGGAAAGGCCGGCGAAAGTGCGCGCCTCTCGGGCAGCGCTGTTCAGCTGGTCGGTCACCTGCCCCAACTGGGCCACCAGGGCGCTTCCGTAGCTTTCAATGCCGTCCCCAGTGAGAAACGACGACAGATCGTTGGTCATCCCCAACGCCACCGTGCTCACTGTTTCCGTGAATGCCTGGTCGATGCCGGTTTCCAGCGCCGTGGCGCCGGCGCTGGTGACGCGGGGGGCGATGGCGTTTTCCCTCTGGTTGGTGTAGTACTGGATGTCCGCCGTTTTGGTTTCGCGGGAGAGCACCGTCATCAAATCGGCCGAGAAGCTTTCCGGAATAACGATAGCCGCGTAGCACTGGCCGGATTTCAGCTGGTCGAGCGCCTCATCCTCGTCCATGAACTCCCAGTCGAACTTGTCGTTGGCCCGAAGCTGCGAAACCACCGTGTCGCCCACGTTTATCTTCATGGGCAGCAGAGTGCTCTGATAGCCGACGTCGTTGTTGGCCACCGCCACCTTTATGTTGCCGGTGTTGCCGTAAGGGTCCCAAAAACCGGCCGTGGTGAACCACGCGTACAGCGGCGGCACCAGCACCAGCCCCACCGTTACGATGAGGGCGATGGCGTTCTTCCCCAGCGCCCGCACGTCCATCGAAAACAGCTTGAACACGTTTTTCATCAGCGCTCTCCCCCTTCCCCGCCGTCGGGCGGCGTGCTCTGGCCGCCCGCCGCAGGAGCATCCGGGGCCTTAGCCGCAGGCGCAGCGGCGCCTGTCCCCGCCGCCGCTTCCACGGTCGCCCCTAGCGCTCCTGTGCCCCCCACTGCCGCCGGCACCGCTTCCCGCACCGCGCTCACCAGGGCATCGCCGGAAAGCCCGGCCACCTTCTCCCGGTTGCGCAGGCTCTCGTCCAGGTAATCCACCACAATCAGGTAAACGTCCACCGCGATGATGCCGCACACCATGGCCACCATCAGCACCACCTTGGTTTCGATGTTGGCCCGCAGCAGCACCATGATGGCGAAAGTAACCAGCGGCTGTAAAAAGATGAGCACCCAGGCCGCCCGCTTCAGCCACGGGTAGGCACGGCGAAACGCCGCGGCCCGCTGTTTTAGCGCCGTGCGGTAGCTGGGCATGTCCAGCAGCGCCTGCATCATGGCGCGCATCCGGAAGCGAGGGCGCTCGGAGGCCCCTTCCGCTTGTTCGCACACGTACAAGTTGGTGGCGGCCAGCTTGCCGTCGAACAGGATGTTCAGGTTGAAGGCATAACGCCCCAGCACCAACCCGATGAACAGCCCCAGCGGCACGAACAGCAGAAGAATCAGAAGGTCGGTCACGTAAGCGCTGCCGTACAGGCCGCCGATGGCCTGGCGCATGGCGTCGATAGAGTAGGTGAAGGGCAGCCACGGGTGAATGGCTTGGAAGAAGCTGGGCATCATCTCCACCGGGAACATGCCCGACGAGCCGGGAATTTGCATGATGAGCAGAATCACCGCAATGGCCTTCCCCACGTGCTTCATGGCATAGGCCAGCGCGTACATGAGGTTCACGTCCACCAGCACCGTTAGCACCCCCGCCAGCACGAACAGCGCCGGTTGGTCGCACTGGATGCCCAGGGCCAAATCGCCGCAGCAGCAGATGAGCCCCTGTAAAAGCGCCAGCACCATAAAGGTGAGCCAGCGGCCGAAATAGGCCTGGGTGATGGTGAGCGGCGGCAGGCCCGTGGGGTCTACCCGCAGCCGCACCATGGCCATGAGGATGAAGCCGGCCACCCACAGCGCCAGGTTCGTGAAAAACGGCGCCACACCGGAGCCGTAATTGGCCACGGGGAACACCGGAATGGTTTTCAGCGCCACCGGCGAGGCCAGGAAATCCCCCACCGACGAATCGTCCGCCCCCAGAAATTCCTCCAGTTCCTTCACCGATTGCGAGCTGGACAGGGACTTCATGTCAGTGAGCGACTGCTCCAGCTGCCCTTGCGCCTGGGTGAGGGAATCGCCGGCGCTGACAGTTGCGCTGCGGGCCTGGGCCAGGGTGTCCCCCATTTGTCCGAGGGTGATTTTCGCCTGGTCCAGTGCCGGCGAGAGCGCCACGGTAACGCCGCGCAAGGTGCCCAGCGCCTCCGAGAACTGCCCCAGGCTGCCCTCCAGCTGCGGCACCACCGTGCCCTGCAGCTTCTCCACTGCCGCTTGCAGTTGGCCGGACGCCTGCGCCACCGCGTCGTCTGCCGCCGTCGCCGCAGCGCCGCCGGCGCTTACCGCGTCAGCCAGGCCATCGCTCAAGGCGCTCAGCTTGTCCACCGTGGCGGACAGGTTCTCATTGGCGGTTTTCAAGCTGCTTATCATCGAGGCCACATCAGCGTTGGCCTCCCCGTAGGGGGCCAGGGCGGAAATCAGCTGATCGTTGGTCTGCGCCAGGCCCTTCGCCTGGGCCAGGGCCCCGTCCACTCCCCCTTTGGCCTGCTGCAGCTGGGTTGTGGCCTGGGCCACCGCCGCCGCTGTGCCCAGCGACACTTGCCGCAGCGCCGCAAGCCCCGTGGAAAGCCGCTCCGAGGCCTCGCTGCTGTAGCGGGCCAGATCTTCGCGGATGGTGGCGATTTGGGCCTGCGCGTCGTCCAAGTCCTTCGTCACCGCCGGCAGTTCGCCCTCCACCGTGGAAAACGCCTCCTGAGCAGCCCGCACCGCTTCCTCCCCCTTGTCGAGGGTGGGCTTGAGTCCTTCGATGGTTTCATTGGTGGTGGCAATGGAGTCGCGCGTCTCTTCCAAATCGCGGGAAAGGCCGGTTTCGGCCCCGGTGGCCTTCTGCTGCACCGAGGCGCCCACCTTCTGCATCGTTCCCATCACCACGTCGGTCACCGTGGAGATGAAGCTGTGGTTCACCTTGCTCTCCAGCGCCGTGGCGCCGGCATCGGTTATCTTCGGGGCCGCCCCCGACAGCTTCTCGTTCACGTAGTATTCCAGCTCGGGCTTGGTGAACGTGCCGGTGGCGATGGAGGCGAAGTCGGCACTGAAGTTTTTGGGGATGACGATGCAAGCGTAGTATTCCCCCGACTCCACCCGCTGTATTCCCTCTTGCTCATCCACGAACTGCCAGCCCAGCTGATGGTCGTCCTTCAGCTGGGCCACCACTTCCTCGCCGATGGCCAAATGCCCCGCCTCGGCCGAATCGGCCCCTTCGTCCAGGTTAACCACCCCCACCTTAATGGCCTCGGTGTTCTGGTAAGGGTCCCACTGGGCCTCGATGGTGTACCAGGCGTACAACGAGGGCATGATGCACACCCCCAGCACAATCACCAGCGCTATGGGGTTGCGCAGCAGCCGCTTCATGTCGCGGGCGAACACGGCGAACACGTTGTGTATGTTCTCACGGAGTTTCATGGCTCGATGATAGCCATGGCGAATCGGTGCGAACGGCCGCTGGCCGCAGGCGATACCGAATTGTGGCCGGCCTAGCGGGCCACGTGCTGGGCCAATGTGGAAATCAGCTGATGGCTGCTGAAGGGCTTGGCCACGTAGGCGTTCACGCCATGGGAGAGGGCGCGGGCGCAGTCCTCCTCGAAGTTGTCGGCGGAAACGGCGATCACCGGCAGCGTGGCCGCGTCTTCCCGCGCCGAATCCCGGATGGCCCGGGCCACCGCAATGCCGTCCAGATGCGGCATATGCATGTCCAGAAGCACCGCGTCGAAACCGTGCGGGTCGGCCGCCAGCACCTTTTCCAGCGCTTCCCGCCCGTCGGCCGCCTCGGTGATACGCACGCCGTATTGCCCCAGCAACTCCCGCAGCAGCTCGCGCGAAAGACCATCGTCATCAGCCACCAGCACATGGCAACCGGCCACCGGCGCCGCACAAGCTTCCAAATCGTTTGCCGTCAGAGCCACGTCGTCCGCACCTCCGGCAGCCATGGCCTGAAGCCCTGCCGACAATTGCAGCGGCAGCCGCACAGTGACTGTGGTGCCCTCCCCCACCTGACTGTCTACAGTGATAGCTCCGCCCATCAACTCCACCAGGCCCTTGGCTATCACCATTCCAAGGCCGGTACCCTCCTCCGAATACGTAGAGGGCAGCGTCTCCCGCGAAAACGGCTCGAACAGCACTTCCATGAACTCGGGGGACATTCCGCAACCAGTGTCGGCCACCTCGAAGACAAACCACGAACGCTCGACACCCTCGGATGCCTCTTCCCGCACCGTCAAAACCACCGCGCCACCAGGAGGAGTGAACTTCACCGCGTTGCTCACCAGGTTCTGCAGCACTTGCCGCAGCCGAACGCCGTCACCCACTACCTTGTCATGATCCACGCCAGTTAAGTCGACCTGAAAATCCAGCGCCTTTTCGGCAGCCTGCACCTGCACGATGTCACATGCCCACGCCGCCGTCGCCCTCAGACTGAGGGGCTGATGGGCCATGGATACCTTGCCGCTTTCAAGCCGTCCCTGGTCAAGGATGTCATTAATAAGCGCCGTCATGTGCTGACCGGAGTCAAGAATTTTCTGCAAGCAATCCTGCACCTTTGCAGGGTCGTCCAAATGATCGAGGGCGATTCTCGTGAACCCGGTGATGGAATTCATCGGAGTGCGCAGGTCATGACTCAGGCGCGCCAAATCCGCGCTTGATCCCTCACCGTTTCCATGGAGCCCTGCGCCCATAGTCCTCTCTCCCTCGCATCGCAGCTGCGAACATTTCCAAAAGTTCACGGGAAGTTGACAGCGGAGTTACAGCCCAATAGTAGCACATCTGCGACGGTTTTGTGGATGAATTTACTTATATTTGGTTATTCGGGTCATCATAAACGAAAGCCGCCCCAAACAGGGCGGCTTTCAGCTGCGAAAACGATGGATTTAGGCGAAGTAGGCCACGCCGCCCTCGAAGATGGGCTGGTACATGGCGCCGGGCACGTTCTTGTACAGCCCGGCCCCGCTGCGCTCGGAATGGCCCATCTTGCCCAGCACGCGCCCGTCGGGGCTGGTGATGCCCTCGATGGCCAGCAGGCTGCCGTTGGGGTTCACCGCAAGGTCCATCGACGGCACGCCGGCGGCATCCACGTACTGGGTGGCCACCTGACCGTTTTCCACCAGCTGGGCCAGCAGCCCTTCCGGCGCCACGAAGCGGCCCTCGCCGTGGGAGATGGCCACTGTGGTAACCTCCCCCACCGCCATCTGGCTGAACCAGGGCGAGAGGTTAGAGGCCACGCGGGTGTTCACCAAACGGCTCTGATGGCGGCCGATTTCGTTGAAAGTGAGGGTGGCGCACTGGGCGTCCATGGGGCGAATGTCACCGTAGGGCACCAGCCCCAGCTTCACCAGCGCCTGGAAGCCGTTGCAGATACCCAGCATCAGGCCGTCCCGTTGCTGCAGCAGGCGGCGCACCGCCTCAGTCACCTGCGGGGCGCGGAAAAAGGCGGTGATGAACTTGGCGGAGCCGTCCGGCTCGTCGCCGCCGGAGAAACCGCCGGGAATCATCACAATCTGGGACTTGTCGATGGCGGCGGCCAGTTGTTGCACGCTTTCGGCCACCGCCTCCGGCGAAAGGTTGTTCACGATGAGGGTTTCCGCCACCGCGCCGGCCCGCTGGAACGCGGTCGCAGTGTCGAACTCGCAATTGTTGCCGGGGAACACCGGGATGATCACCCGCGGCTTGCCGGCATCGGCCCCCAGCAACGCCGGGCCGTGGTAGGCGGCGCCCACTCCCTTGTCGTAGGTGATTCGGGGCACCTCAGCCACCGGCGCGTCGGGGGCGGTGCGGTACGGGAACACCCCCTCCATGGCACCTTCCCACACTTCCTGCAGGCGGGCCAGGTCAATCACTTCGCCAGCCGCCTCCAGCTGATAGGCCTCGGTGGTTTCGCCCAGAACGCAGCAGGCCAGCACGTCGTCGCCGGCAGGCAGCTGGGCGCCGTCGGCCAGTTCCACCACAAACGAGCCGTAAGCCGGGGCGAACAGGGCGTCCGCCGTCAGTACCGGGTGCAGCTTCACGCCAATACCGTTGCCCACGCACATCTTGAACAGGGCCTCAGCCGCACCGCCGTAGCCCACGGTGGAAACCGCCAGCGCAGCGCCGGTGCCGATGAGCTCTTCCACCGTGTCCAGCGCCTCGGTGATGGCCGCTTTCCGGGGCAGGATGCCGTCGTCGGTGCGGGGCACGATGAAGGCCACCTGGTGCCCGGCCCCCTTGAATTCCGGCGACGTGACGCGGCTCACCGGCCCCACCGCCGTAGCGAATGACACCAGCGTGGGCGGCACGTCCAGCTGCTCGAAAGAGCCGGACATGGAGTCTTTGCCGCCGATGGCGCCCACTTCCAAATCCAACTGGGCCATGAGCGCCCCCAGCACCGCCGCCACCGGCTTGCCCCAACGCAGCGGTTCCTGGCGCAGCTTTTCGAAGTACTCCTGGAAAGTGAGATACATGTTACGGCGCTCGAAACCGCTGGCCACCAGCTTGGCCACCGATTCCACCACCGCAATGTAGGCGCCCAGGTAGGGGTCCGCCTCGGAAAGGTAGGGATTGAAACCCCAGGCCATGCCGGAGCAGGTGGTGGTTTCCCCATCCACCGGGAACTTCGCCGCCATGGCCAGCGCCGGAGTGAGCTGGCGCTGGCCGCCGAAGGGCATCAGCACCGTGGCGGCGCCGATGGTGGAGTCGAAGCGCTCGGAAAGCCCCTTGTTGGAGGCCACGTTGATATCGGAGAGCAGCGCCTCCATGCGCGCTTCCAGGCTTTCCCCCTCCCAGCTGCGCTGGTAGGGAACCCCCGGCTGAATTTCAACGGACGCGTGCTTGGCGGCGCCGTTGGAGGCCAGGAACTCGCGGCTCACGTCCACGATGTCCACGCCGTTCCAGCTCATACGCACCCGCGGCTCGGCGGTCACGGTGGCAATGGGGGTGGCTTCCAGGTTCTCCTCGTGGGCCAGGGCGATGAAGGCGTCCACGTCCTTGGCAGCCAACGCCACCGCCATGCGCTCCTGGCTCTCGGAAATAGCCAGCTCGGTGCCGTCCAGGCCGTCGTACTTCTTGGGCACGGCGTTCAGGTTGATGGCCAGGCCGTCGGCCAACTCCCCTACCGCCACCGACACGCCGCCGGCGCCAAAGTCGTTGCAGCGCTTGATCATGCGGCAGGCGTCCCCGCGGCGGAACAGCCGCTGGATCTTGCGCTCCACCGGCGCGTTGCCCTTCTGCACCTCGGCGCCGCAGGTTTCGATGGAGCTCAAAGAGTGGGCTTTGGAAGAACCGGTGGCGCCGCCGATGCCGTCACGGCCGGTGCGGCCGCCCAGCAGCACCACCACGTCCCCGGACGCGGGGGTTTCGCGCCGCACGTGATCGGCCGGGGTGGCGCCCACCACGGCGCCGATCTCCATGCGCTTGGCGGCATAGCCAGGGTGGTACAGCTCGTGCACCTGGCCGGTGGCCAGGCCGATCTGATTGCCGTAGGAGGAATAGCCGGCCGCCGCCGTGGTAACCAGCTTGCGCTGGGGCAGCTTGCCCGGCAGAGTGTCCGCTACCGGCACCGTGGGGTCGGCAGCACCGGTGACGCGCATGGCCTGGTAAACGTAGCTGCGGCCGGAAAGCGGGTCGCGGATGGCGCCGCCCACGCAGGTGGCCGCGCCGCCGAAGGGCTCGATTTCAGTGGGATGGTTGTGGGTTTCGTTCTTGAACAGGTACAGCCAGTCTTGGTCTTCGCCGTTCACGTCCACCGTGCACTTAACCGTGCAGGCGTTGATTTCCTCCGACTCGTCCAGGCCGGTGAGGATGCCCTGGGCCTTCAGCCAACGGGCGCCGATGGTGCCCATGTCCATCAGGCACAGCGGCTTCTCGTCGCGCCCCAGCTCGTGGCGCAGCCCCAGGTACTTGTCGAAGGCCAGCTGCACCCGCGGGTCCTCGATGTGCACCTCATCTAGCACTGTGCCGAAGGTGGTGTGACGGCAGTGGTCCGACCAATAAGTGTCTATCATCTTGATTTCGGTGATGGTGGGGTTGCGCCCCTCCTTCGCGAAGTAATCCTGGCAGCAGCGGATATCGGCCAGGTCCATGGCCAGCCCGCGGTTGGCGATGAACTGCGCAAGCCCTGCCTCATCCAGCTGCAAAAAGCCCTCCAGCACCTCCACCATGGGCGGCTCGGGGAACTCCATGGCCAGCGTGAGGCACTCGTCCAGCGAGGCCTCGCGCGCTTCCACCGGGTTGATCACGTAGGCCTTCACCTTCGCCACATCATCGGCCGAAAGCTCCCCTTCCAAGATGTACACCTTGGCGGAGCGCACCAGCGGCCGCTCCCCTTGGGAGAGCAGCTGCACGCACTCGCTGGCAGATTCCGCACGCTGGTCGAACTGGCCCGGCAAAAATTCCACGGCGAACACCGCGCCGTCCGTTTCCGGAAGCTGATAGGTCACGTTGTCGGATTGCGGCTCGCTGAACACGGTGGGCACCGTTTGCGCGAACAGCTCATCGCCAATGCCCTCCACGTCGTAGCGGTTCAGCAGCCGCACGTTTTGCAGCGCATCCAGCTCAAGCAGGGTTTTCAACTCGGAGGTCAGCTGCTGCGCCTCCACATCGAATCCAGGTTTTTTCTCCACATAAACGCGCGAAACCATACTTTCCACTGCCTCCGTTTGGTCGAAGAAACACGTGGTTCCCATGATAAAGGAATTTGCTACCAGTTCTTCAGGGGAAAGAACTCTTTTAGCCGAACGCCTGCAGGGCTGATGGAGAAGTTCGCTTGCACCAGCTCTACGCCGGCACGCTCGCAGGCGCGCACGGTGGATCGCACCTCGTCGTAGGTGGTGCCGTGGTAGAACCGGAAGCCGAAGTTGTCGTAGTAGAGGCAGTAAAGGATGATGGCCCGTTGGTGGTCCTGCAGAGACGCCGCCAGCTGACGCAGATGACGCATGGCCCGCTCAGTGGAGGAGAAAGGCGCTTCCGGCAGCCGCGACACATAGGCGGGGATTTCCGTCTGGATTTGCACCATGGGGGTTTTCACCTCAAGGTACACCGCGTCGTTTACCAGGAAGTCCAGCTTGGAGTCGCCCAGCGCCACCTCGCGGCGCACCTCGGCTACGGGCCCCAGCAGCTTGTTGAAAGCGCCGGTGCGCAGGAAGTGCTCCACGTAGCGGTTGGAGGCATTTTGGTTGATACCGATCCAGTGTTTTGCGACGTCTTCGGGCCGGTCCAGCGAGAAGGCCTCCACCGTGAACGGCAGCTTGCGCTTGGGGTTGCGGCTGTCGGACACCAGACAGGGGCGCCCGGCCAAGTCCAGCCCGCCGATGCGCGACACCACCGGGCAATGGCAGCGCACCACTTCCCCGTCGGCGAAACCCGCCGCACCCCCGCCAGCGAAGCGCACGTCCATGATGAAACGGTTGGGCCGCGCCAGGATAACCCCTTCTCGCAGGGGTTCGGGGAATTGGCAGTAGGCGGCGTCTTCCATGGCAACTTACCAGGTTGTGCGGAGCAGCGGGGCCGGGCCCTACTGCCAGAGGCGCACTTCCGGTTCCAGGGTTACGCCGAACCGGGAATTCACTTCCTGCTGCACCAGCGCTACCAGCGCCAGCACGTCGCTCGCGGTAGCGCCGCCGGTATTCACCACGAAACCGGCGTGCTTTTCAGATACCTGTGCCCCGCCCACGCTTTTCCCCTGCATGCCGGCGTCTTGAATCAGCTTGCCGGCGAAGTGGCCCTCCGGGCGCTTGAAGGTGCTGCCGGCGGAGGGCATTTCCAGGGGCTGCTTCTCTTCGCGGCGCCGCTGCAAATCGGCCATGTGGGCGCGAATGTGCTCCCGGTTGCCGGGCGCCAGCTGCAGCGTGGCCCCCAAAATCACCAGCCCCTGCTCCATCATGAGGCTGTGGCGATAGCCGAACTGGGCCTGGGCCGCGGGCACTTCCACCACGTGCCCTTCGCCGTCCAAGCAGCGCACGCTGGCGCACACGTCCGAAAACTGGCCCTCGTAGGCGCCGGCGTTCATGTAAGCGGCGCCGCCGATGGTGCCGGGAATGCCGCAGGCAAACTCGTAGCCGGAAAGGCCCTGCTCACAGGCCAGCGCCGCCACCGCTTCATTGGTGGCCCCCGCACATGCCCGCAGCTCGCCCCCCGGCAGCACCTCGGTTGCGGCGAAGTTCTCCGCCAGCTTCAGCACCACGCCGCCCAGCCCCTCGTCGGGCGCCAGCACGTTCGAGCCGGCCCCCAGCACTCGCCAGGGCACGCCCGCCTCGCGGCACCGGGCAACCACGGCCGCCACCTGCTCTTCTGTGCGCGGCAGCACCAGCCACTGGGCCGGCCCGCCAATCTCAAAAGTGGTGTGGCGCGCCAGCGGCTCGTTCACCAAAACCCCCTCGGCGCCTACCGCGCTCTTCAGCATCAATTCAAATTCGGCAGCCCCCATGAACCGGCGCCCCTAATCCCGCTCGCCCGGTTGGCGCAGGGACACTTCCTGCGATTTCACCGACACGCGGGAATGGGGCGGTACCGAAGCGGTGACAAAGGCGGAACCGGCGATCACCGAGCCTTCGCCGATGACCGTCTCTCCCCCCAGCACGCTGGCGTTGGAGTAGATGGTCACGTTGTCCTCGATGGTGGGGTGCCGCTTCACGCCGGACAGCCGCTGGCCGCCGCGAGTGGAAAGGGCCCCCAGCGTCACGCCCTGGTACAGCTTCACGTTCTTGCCGATCTTCGTGGTTTCGCCAATCACCACGCCCGTGCCGTGGTCGATGAAGAAGTACTCCCCAATGTCGGCCCCGGCGCCAATGTCGATGCCGGTGCCGGAATGAGCCAGCTCGGTCATGGTGCGCGGCAGCAGCGGCACTTGCAGCTGGTGCAGCACGTGCGCGATGCGGTACACGTAAATGGCGTACAGCCCCGGATAGGCGAAAATCACCTCTTCCTTCGACTCCGCCGCCGGGTCGCCGTCGAAAAGCGCCTGCACATCGGTGAGTAGCGTGCGCTGGATGTCGGGCAACTGGTCGAAGAAGCGGGTGCAGATGTCGGCCGCCTGAATCTCGATGTCGGCGGTGCAGCGCCCCTGCTCATCGGTGTACTTTAGCGCCAGCACCACCTGTTGGCGCAGCACGCGCTCGATGTTCATCAGCATGTCGCCGATGAAATAGGTGGGGGTGGTGTAGGGCGAGAGCATCTCTTCGCCGAAGTAGCCGGGAAACAGTACCCGGCGGATGTCCTTCAGCATCTGCTTGATGATGGCGCGGTTGGGAAACTGGCGCCCCGGTTTGGTAAAGAAAATCTCATCGGCCTCGTAGTTTCTCTCGATAGCCGCCACGATGCGATCAAGGTTGTCTCCGAACATGGCCCGTCCTTTCTCGGTTTCGCCTATTGTTCCACATCCCCTGGCTTTCGCGCCCCACGTTCGCCCGAAAACCATGGCCGCGGAGGGCAGAGGCGCGCGATGGACGCGACGGGGCGCTATACTGAAGCGGTAATACCAAGGGAGAAAACGGGAGCAGCGCAAAAAAGGGCGCAGTCTCCCGTTTCAAATTCACGGAGGTACCATGGGCGGCTTCTTCGGCGCAGTTTCCAAGCGCGACGTTGTATTGGACGTGTTCTTCGGCGTTGACTACCACTCCCACCTGGGCACGCGCCGGGCGGGGCTCATCTTCCACGAAGAGGAAAAGGGCTTCCAACGGCAGATTCACTCCATCGAGAACACGCCGTTTCGCAGCCGCTTCGAGGACGATCTGGCGAAGTTCGCCGGCACCAGCGGCATCGGCTGCATTTCCGACACCGACCCGCAACCACTGCTGGTGCGCTCGCACCTGGGCGTCTTCGGCATCACCACAGTAGGGGCCATCAACAACGACGAAGCCCTGGTGGAGCGCTACTTCTCCGGCAACGACAGCCAGTTCATGGCCATGAGCTCGGGCAAGGTGAACTCCACCGAGCTGATTGCCGCACTGATCAACCAGAAGGATACCTTCGAGGAGGGCATCCGCCATGCCCAAGAGCTTATCGACGGCAGCTGCACCCTCATGATCATGACCGAAGACGGCACCCTCGTTGTGGCCCGCGACAAAATGGGCCGTCTGCCGGTGCTAGTGGGCAAAGACGGCGACGGCCACTGCGTGGCGTTCGAGTCGTTCGCCTACCACAAGCTTGGTTATGAGGACGCCTACGAGCTGGGGCCCGCCGAAATCGTGCGCATCACCCCCAGCACCATCACCACCACCTCCCCCGCCGGCGACAAGATGAAAATTTGCGCCTTCATGTGGGTGTACTACGGCTACCCCAACTCCAACTACGAGGGCGAGAACGTGGAAGTGATGCGCTACCGCAACGGCGCCATCATGGCCCGCGACGATCGCGAGCAGGGCTACATGCCCGAGGTGGATTACGTGGCCGGCGTGCCGGACTCCGGCGTGCCCCACGCCATCGGCTACGCCACCGAAAGCGGTATGCCCTTCGGCCGTCCCTTCATCAAGTACACCCCCACCTGGCCCCGCAGCTTCATGCCCAGCAACCAGGACGTGCGCAACCGGGTGGCGAAGATGAAGCAGGTGCCTGTGCCGGAGCTCATCCAAGACAAGCGGCTGCTGTTCGTGGACGATTCCATCGTGCGCGGCACCCAGCTGCGGGAAACGGTGGACTTCTTGTACGAGTCGGGTGCCAAGGAAGTGCACATGCGCAGCGCCTGCCCGCCCATCATGTACTCCTGCAAGTATCTGTCCTTCAGCTCCAGCAAGTCCGACATGGAGCTAATTGGCCGCCGCGTGGTGGATCAGCTGGAAGGCGAAGAGGGGCTGGCGCATCTGAACGAATACGCCGACAGCGCCACCGAACGGGGCCAGTGCCTGCTGAAAACCATCTGCGAGGACATGGGCTTCGACTCGCTGCGCTACCAGAGCCTGCAGGGCATGCTGGAGGCCATCGGCATCGATCCGGAAACCGTGTGCACCTACTGCTGGAACGGCGAAGAATAGCGCGTGCGAACCATTCGCGGAAGTGACCAGGGGGTGCAGGGAGACCTGTGCCCCCTGTTTTTTTGGGAGAGAGCAGTGGGAGCGGAGACGCGGGCGCAATACCGTCCGCGGAATCGGGGCCTAGGGGCGCCGCTTAGGCAGAGATAGAATCTCTGCCCTACGATTTCAGGCACATGCAAGTAGCGAAAGCAGGGCCTAGGGGTCCCGCGCGCAGTTCCGCATGAGCCGAAAGCGCCAGTGGCGCTTTCGTGCGAGCCCAGGACTGTTTGAGCACGGGCGCCCCTGGGCCCCGCTTTCGCGGGCGGACGGGGGCACCCTCTCGGCTACAGCGCCTCTACCCCACCACCGCAACGGCCAACAAGCCGTCTTCAGTTTCGTGGAACTGCAGCGGCACTTGCTGCCCCTTCGCCACTCCCAGCTCGGCCGGCACCTCGGTGAGCAGCGTGGCGGCCACGTCTTGCCCGCCCATGCCGTCGATGCGCAGCCAGGCGCTTGCCGGCCATTCCACGGTGTTGCTGGCCACCAGGGCCCGCACCCAGTCCGGGTGCTGCGGGTGGCGCAGGCCGTCGAAGAAATCCAGTTTCCGCAGCTCATAAAGGTACGGATCGGCCGGGGAGGTCATTTGCTCCAGCCGCGTGATGGTTTCGCCGAACTGCCCCACGCTGCCGTCCACTACCTCGGTGCCCAGCGTGACCTCCAGAGCCGTGTAGGGCAGCATCAGCGCCGTGCCCTCCAAATCGTTGGCCAGCTGATAGCCCCCCTCGGCAAGGCGGGCCGACGATAGCACGAACAGGCACAGCCCCTCGTCTTCGTCGATGATGCCATAGGCCAACGCATCCGGGTAATCCGCCGCGCCCAGTTCGGTGCCTTCCGGCGCCGACGCGCGCACCATGTCCATGGCCCCCTGCAGCAGGAACAGCTTCCCCGCTATGGCGCGGAAGGGCAGCTCGTGCATTCGCACCGCGCGGCTGCGCAGCTCTTCCCCGCTCTCGGCGCCGCCGTCCACCACGCACCCAATGGCGCCGGCGGTCAGCTGCTGGTATTCCGCATCCTGCAGCTCCACAATCACCGGCGCGGCAATTTTGTCCTGGAAGCGCTCGCGGGCGGTGTCCACCAGCGGGTGCTCCACCGCCGGCACCTCCGCCGTGAACAGGCGCCAGCGCTCGTCGTCGGGCAGGTGCAGCAGCGTTATCTGGGTAACTCCCTCGAAGGGAAACACGTCGATCATCTTGAAGTGGCTGCCAGCGGCCGCCTGCATGAGCCCCCAGCGCATGGCGCCCGGTTCCTCCTCTTGCCCCGGCAGCTCGGCGCCGGCAGACACCAGATCCCGCAGCGACGGGGCCTGGTCTTGCGGCTGGGCTTCGAACTGTTGGGCCGCCTCCGCGCCCAGATCCTCCATGTGGTTCGACATGATGGCGAAGCGCACGTTGCCACTGGGGCCCAGCACTCGCTTGGTGGCACACAGCGGCTCGTCCACCCGCAGCACCTGCCCCACCTGATAGGCGGCCAGCTGCTGCGACTCCAACGTAGTGTCGCGCACAAAGATGCTCAGGCCCGGCACCATATCGTCCACCGCCCGCTGCAAATACCATTGGGGAACGTTCGCAATATCCAGCTGCGCCATGGCAGTCCTCCTTCAGGAATACGGTTCGTTGATTGCCACCATGGTAAGCCAACAGTGCACTATGCGCCAGTTGGCCCCTTCCCCATTACCTGCTGCATGCGCTTCAGGCGGCGCAGCTCGAACAGCACGAAAATGGCCGTTACGAAGGCGGACAGGAAATCCGACACTGGCGTGGCGAAGTAGAGCGCGTCCAGCCCGTCCAGCGTGCTGCCGGAAAGGCCCGGCATGAGGTGGGGCATGAAAAACAGCAGCGGCACCAAAAAGATGATCTGGCGCGTAAGGGTGAGGAAGATGGACTTCGCCGGCTGCCCCGTGGCCTGGAAGTAGTTGGCCGACACAATTTGGAAGCCCACGACGAAGAGCATCAGGAACTGGATGCGCAGCGCGAAGGCGGTGAACTCTACCAGCTGCTCGCTGATGCCGAAGGCGCCGGCGATGACGGCGGGGAACAGCTGGATGAACAGCCACTCCGCACAGGCAATCACCGTGGCGCCGGCCACCCCCAGCCCATAGATTTTCCGCACGCGGCCGATGAGGCGGGCGCCGTAATTGAAGCCCAAAAGCGGCTGCAGCGAAACAGCAACGCCAATGATGGGCATGACGGTGAACATGCCCACGCGATTCACCACACCGATGGAGGCCAGCGCATCCTCGGCGCCGATGGGGCTGAGGGCGCCGTAGCGCACCAGCTGGTAATTCAGCACGAAGTTCACCACCGCAAGCCCCGCCTGCACGGCGAAGCTGGGGAAACCGTAGGCTAAAATGGTGCCGATAACCCTGAAGTTTGGCCGCAGGTAACGGCCGCGGATGCGCATGGGCACGCTTTTCCCGAAGATGAAATAGCCTAGCACCGCCGCGCAGGACATAGCCTGGCCGCACAGGGTGGCAACAGCGCTGCCCACCACGCCCCAGTCCAGCACCAGCACGAACAGGTAGTTGAAGGCAGTGGCTCCAATGAGGCCGATGACCATGGTACCCAGCGCCATGTTGGGAGCGCCGGAGGTGCGGATGAAGTTGTTCACCCCCATGCTGAGGCACTGCAACACGAAGCCGAAGCACAAAATGCGGATGAACGACGCCGCATACGGGCGCACGTCGTCGGTGGCGCTGGAAAGGGTGAGCAGTCCGTCGAGCA
>ERZ777306.2740-NODE-2740-length-21172-cov-8.260075_pt1 | contig 21172 bp, 21 predicted proteins | sample MGYA00374966_ERZ777306 | MGnify/ENA primary metagenome ERZ777306 (study PRJEB29329, sample SAMN06343882) | mouse gut metagenome | isolation source: Mouse cecum | place: Austria: Vienna | collected 2014-11-15 ...
TTTCAATTTTTTCAGTCAATTCCGTAGTTTTTATTACAATTTTATTACATTGTTTTATTGCATAAAAAAATATTTTTCCTTATACAATATTTTATCATTATAATTTTATTCTTAATCTCTTTTTTTGTCAAACTTAATTTAATAAATAATTAATATTTTAAAAAGCTGAAATTGTAAAACTTCAGCTTTTGCAAAAATATAATATATTTTATTTTTCTTCATCGTTTAACATATTCTCTATTGCCATCATTATTCCAATCTTTCCGTAATCATATGTTAATCCACCTTGCATATATGCTGTATATGGAGCACAAATAGGTCCATCACAACTAAGTTCAATTGTAGCCCCAGGAGTAAAACTTCCACCAGCCATAATTTCTTTATGTTGATATCCTGGCATATCATCAGGAACTGGTATTACATATGATTCTATTGGGGAACCTTTTTGTACACCTTGACAAAATTTTATTAATTTTTCTTCCGTTTTTAATTCTATTGTTTGAATAATATCTGCTCTTTTTTCATTATATTTAGGACTAACACCATCAAATCCAAATTTTTCCAGCATTCTACTTGCAAATGTCATTGTTTTTAGTACTGATTTTACAACAGTCGGTGCCATAAAAATTCCTTTATAATATGAAAGCATTTGATTGAAATTTGCCCCTAAATCTTTTCCAACACATGGTGCAGTTAATCTCTCTGATACTTGATGAATTAAATCTTTTCTTCCAACAACATATCCTCCACTTGTTGCAATTCCAGCACCTAAATTTTTCATTAATGAACTAACAAAAATATCAGCTCCGACTTGCGTTGGTTCTTTTTCTTCAACAAATTCTCCATAACAATTATCAACCATAATAATTATATTTTTATCAATTTCTTTTATTTTTGCTATTACTTTTTCTATTTTATCAATATTTAAACTTTTTCTTTGAGAATATCCTCTTGATCGTTGAATTTCAATTAATTTTATGTTTCCTTTTCTTACTCTTTCTTCAATTCTTTCATAATCAAAATCGTTATTTATAAGTTCGATTTGTTCATAATTTATTCCATGTTTAATTAAAGAATTTTCACTTTCTCCTGTAAGTCCTATAACACTTTTTAACGTATCATAAGGTTCTCCTGAAATACTTATCATTGTATCACCATATTTTAATAATCCAAATAAGGTAATAGTTAATGCATGTGTTCCAGACATTATTTGTGGTCTAACTAAAGCATCTTCTGCTCCAAAAATTTGTGAATAAATTTTCTCTAGTTTTTCTCTTCCACCATCATAATATCCATATCCTGTAATTTCATTAAAATCAGTAGTAGATACTTTATTATCTTGGAATGCTTTTAGAACTTTTATACTAGATTTCATACAATTTTCTTCATATTCTTTAAAAATTGCTTCTAATTCTTTTTCAACTTCATTTGCTATATCAACTATTTTTTCACTTATACCAAATTCACTATACATTATCCAATCTCCTTAATAAATTTACTATAATATTATAGTTTAAATCCAATATTATGTCAAATAAAAAGATAAAGTGAATAAAAATCCACTTCATCTTTTTATTTAATATGTTAAAACTTCAATGCTTTCTATAATAACGTCTTGAACTGGTACACTTTCTTCGCCAGTAGAAGACATTGTCTTTTCAACTTTTACTATATTATCTACTGTTTCAATTCCTTCATATACTTGTCCAAATACTGTATAGTTGTTATAAAGACTTAAATATCCTCCATAGTTTCTATATTGTTCAAGTAAGCCTTCTGGATATCCTCCAATTTTCATATAGCTTTCCATTTGTTCTGAATAATTTGCTTGAACTATAAAAAATTGACTTCCTATACTATTAGGTAAATTTGACATTGCCATACATAGTGCACCTCTAAATGGAACTAAACTTTCATCTAATTCTGTTCCAAATCCATTTCCCCAAATGCTTTCTCCTCCAGTTCCATCACCTTTAGGATCACCACCTTGAATCATAAATTCTTCCATTACTCTGTGAAACTTTAATCCATTGTAATATCCTTCTTTTGCATGAGTTACAAAGTTTTCAACTGCTTTAGGTGCTACATCTGCAAAAAACTTAACTTTTATATCTCCATAATTTTTAACATGAATTACTGCAACTGTATCTCCTTTATTAGGTTCTGCCATTTGCTTTTCTGCATTTGCTTTATAATCCACATTTGAAACTTTATTTTCTACTTCGTTTGTTTTACTTGTATTAGATACTTTACTAGATTTCTTTAAATTCACTTCATTCTTACTTTTTGTACTACAGCCTGAAAAGCAAAATAAAACTAATGATAACATTAACGTTACCACAAAAATATAAATTATTTTTTTCATAAATATCTCCTTAAAATTTATTAATTAAACATTTTGTTGTTCTTCTTTATCTGTATCAAATATCCTACTTAATCTTTCTTTAATCCAATCAATAATATTATCAACTTTTTCTGTTGTATCTCCATCAACTGAAGCTGATACAGTATTATCAGTTGCTTCTATTTCTAATTTACAACCTGATAAAATAAACATAAATGATATTAATACTATTACTGTAATCATTGTTATAACAAATTGCTTCATATTTTTTCTCCCATCTAATTATTTTCCACATATTATAATTATACTACATTTTACAATTTTATCCAAGCCTTTTATATATCAAAATAATTGCTTATTTCTTGTAAATTATTAAAATCACATTGTCTTTCTACATCATATGCAACAATTGCTACTGAATTAGATAAATTTAATGAACGTAATCCTTCTCTCATTGGAATTCTAATTGTTTTATCTATATATTTTTGTAATATATCTTCAGGTAATCCTTTTGTTTCTTTTCCAAATAATAAAAATATTTCATTATAATTTTTATATTCTGGCTCTGAATATACATGTCTTCCTTTTGTTGTTACAAAAAACATATCTGTTTTTTCTGGATTATATTTCTCTAAAAAACTGGAAAAACTAATATGTTCTTCTATTTCTAATTTATCCCAATAATCAAGTCCTGCTCTTTTTACTTGTTTTTCAGAAATTGAAAAACCAAGTGGATATACTAAATGTAATTTTGCCCCAAGAGCTGCACAAGTTCTAGCAATATTTCCAGTATTTTGTGGTATTTCTGGTTCAACTAATACAATATTTAATTTCATATACATCCCTTCTTCTTACAATTTTTGAATTATTATAACATATAATTTTATAATCTACAAAAAATATATTGAAAAATTTTTTTATTATTGATAATATATTTTATATTATACTAAGGATGGTGAATTTAATGAAAGTTGTGTTTCCTTGTGAAGGATCTCTTGTACTTATGAAACAAGACTTAGATATTTTAAAAGCATTTTATAACACTTCACTTTTACAATCTAAAATGTTAGAGATTTATAGGAATTCAGATACATTAATTCAAGTTGGAAATTTTAATTATATTCCTGATAAAAATTATGTTGTTTTGCATAACGCTCATCTTTTATCTATTGAAAAAATGAGAAAAATATTAGGAATATATAATGAAGAAAAAAGTGCACCACAGCCTGAGAAAAAGCCACCTGTGGATCATAATAATGATAAAATTTCAGATAATGACTTATTATCCAATCCATTTTTCCAAACTTTAAAACCATTAAATTAACATAGGAGTCTATAAATGAATAAATCAAAAGTAGTAAATTCAAAAGGTGAAAAATTAGATATAGATGTTATATTTTCTTTTACTTGTAAAGAAAATAATAAAAATTATATAGCTGTAAATAATAATGATGATATTTTTGAAAAAAACAGCAGATATGCCAATTTAGACATATTAGAAATTATAAAAATAACTACTAAGGCTGTCTATGTTTCAGATATTCCTGCCGAAGACTGGCAAACTGTAAAAAAAGCTCTTCAATATAATGTTTTTGCAAAAATGGGTGGAAATTAAAAAAGAGTAGATTTGTAATTCAAAACAAATCTACTCTTTCATTTTATATAATTTCATTTTCTTTTAATATAGAATATACTCTATCTATTGGTAACCCGACAACACTCATATAATTTCCTTTTATATTACTAATATATTTAGCAAAACAACTTTGTATAGCATATGATCCTGCTTTATCATATGGTTCTTCTGAATCTACATATTCTGTTATCTCAAAATCAGATATTGGATCAACAGTTATTTCTGTTTTTATTACTTCCTTATATTCTTGATATTTACCTTGTTTTTCAATTAATATAGATATACTTGTATAAACATAATGTCTATCATTCTGTAATTCTCTTAGCATTTTTATTGCTTCTGTTCTATCTTTAGGTTTTCCATATATTTTATTATTTTTTACGACTATTGTATCAGAACCAATAATTGCTCTATCTCCTTGTGTATTATTAAATACTTCTAAAGCTTTACCATATGCTAATTCTTTTGATTGTTCTTCTATATTCAAACTTTCTGACATTTTTTCTTCATAATTACTTGGTATTACTTCAAAATCAATTTTTGCAAGTTCAAGAATTGCAGCTCTTCTTTGTGACCCGCGATGCTAATATTATTTTCATTTTCTTTCCCTCTTCATATTATATTTTATGAAATAATTATATAATTTAAACAATTTACTGTCAATTGTATTCTCATTAAAATATTTTTTCTTATTTTGTCAAGTATTACAGAATTTTTAAGAATTATTTTCATTTTTCTATATTGAAATTTTTATACTATTATGTTAGAATCCAATATTGGAAATGTGAAAATATATTTAGAATAAAAAATTATTTACAGGTTAAACTTTAAATATAAAAAGGAGGATATTATGAAATTTGAACAATGGAATGGTTTTAAAAATGGATCATGGGAAAATGAAGTAAATATTAGGGATTTCATACAAAAAAACTATACACCATATGAAGGCGATTCTTCATTCTTAAGTGAATCAACAGAAAAAACAAAAAAACTTTGGAATGAAGTATTAGAATTATATAAAAAAGAAAGAGAAGCTGGTGGAGTTTTAGATATTTCTGACGATATTGCTTCAACAATTTCAAGTCATGAAGCTGGATATATTAATAAAGATTTAGAAGAAATTGTTGGTCTTCAAACTGATGCTCCTTTAAAAAGAGCAATCATGCCAAATGGTGGTATAAGAATTGTAGAAAAATCTTGTGAAGCTTATAATAGAAAAGTATCTGATAAATTAGAAGATATTTATCATAATTATAGAAGAACACATAATGATGGTGTATTTACATCATATACTCCTGAAATTAGAGCTGCAAGAAGTTCTCACCTAATTACTGGATTACCAGATGGTTATGGTCGTGGAAGAATTATTGGTGACTATAGAAGAGTTGCCTTATATGGTATAGATTTCTTGATAGAAGAAAAGAAGAAAGATTTTGCAAGACTTATTAATTCTAATATAACAGAAGAAATAATAAGAGAAAGAGAAGAACATAATGATCAAATTTTAGCATTACAAGAATTAAAAGTAATGGCTGAAAAATATGGATTTGATATATCTAAACCAGCAAAAAATGCTAAAGAAGCTGTTCAATGGACATACTTTGGATATTTAGGAGCTATCAAAGAGCAAAATGGTGCTGCAATGAGTTTAGGTAGAACAGCAACATTTCTTGACATATACTTTGAAAGAGATATAAAAAATGGCATATTAACTGAAGAAACAGCTCAAGAAATTATGGATCATTTTGTTATGAAATTAAGAATGGTAAGATTCTTAAGAACACCAGAATATGATGAATTATTTAGTGGAGATCCAGTTTGGGTTACTGAAAGTATTGGTGGTATGGGAATTGATGGTAGAACATTAGTTACCAAAAACTCTTTTAGAGTATTACACACTTTAGAAACATTGGGTCCTGCTCCTGAACCAAATTTAACAGTTCTATGGTCTACAAGATTACCAAAAGGATTCAAAGATTATTGTACTGGTCTTTCTATAAAAACAAGTTCAATCCAATATGAAAATGATGATTTAATGAGAGAATATTGGGGCGATGATTATGGAATAGCTTGTTGTGTTTCTGCTATGAGAATTGGTAAACAAATGCAATTCTTTGGAGCTAGAGCTAACTTAGCCAAAACATTATTATATGCTATTAATGGTGGTAGAGATGAAAAATCTGGTAAACAAGTTACAGATAAAATGCAACCAGTAACTTCTGAATATTTAGATTATGACGAAGTTTGGGAAAAATTTGATAAAATGTGTGATTGGGTAGCTAGAGTTTATATAAATGCTCTAAACATTATTCATTACATGCATGATAAATATTGTTATGAAAAATTAGAAATGGCTTTACATGATAGAGAAATTTTAAGAACTATGGCTTGTGGTATTGCTGGTTTATCAATAGTTGCAGATTCATTCTCAGCAATGAAATATGCTAAAGTAAAAGTTATTAGAGACGAAACTGGTTTAGCAGTTGACTACCAAGTTGAAGGAGAATTTCCAAAATATGGTAATGATGATGATAGAGTTGATAGTATTGCAGTTGAAATAGTAAAAATGTTTATGAATAAATTAAAACAACAACCAACTTACAGACATTCAAAACCAACAATGTCTATATTAACAATTACTTCAAATGTTGTTTATGGTAAAGCAACAGGAAAAACACCTGATGGTAGAGAATCTGGTGCTCCATTTGGTCCTGGTGCAAATCCTATTCATGGAAGAGATACAAATGGTGCTTTAGCAGTATTAAATACAATGACAAAATTACCTTATAAATATGCTGAAGACGGTATTTCTTACACATTTGCAGTAGTTCCTAGTGCATTAGGACATGATCATAAAACTAGAGTTGCAAACTTAACTTCATTATTAGATGGTTACTTTGCAAAATTTAGTCATCATATTAATATAAACGTATTTGATAGAGCTTTACTTGAAGACGCAATGGAACATCCTGAAAAATATCCTCAACTTACAATAAGAGTTTCTGGATATGCAGTTAATTTCGTAAAATTAACTAGAGAACAACAATTAGATGTTATAAATAGAACAATTCATGAAAGAATTTAATTTTGTTTGGGAAGCCCTATTGGACTTCCCTTTTCTATAATTGTATTGTATAATAATGAAAATATAGTAAAAATGGAGAAAAAAATATGATAGGTCACATTCATTCAATCGAATCATTTGGAACAGTAGATGGTCCTGGAATTAGATTCGTAATATTTATGCAAGGTTGTACTTTAAAATGTAAATATTGTCATAATAGAGATACTTGGAAAGTTAATTCAGGGAAAAAAATTACTATAGATGAATTAGTTAAAGAAATTCAAAACTATAGAACATATATTGAGAATTCTGGTGGTGGAGTTACAGTTTCTGGTGGAGAGCCTTTATTACAAGCCGAATTTGTAACAGAACTATTTAAAAACTTGAAAGAGTTAGGTATTCATACTGCTCTTGATACTGCTGGTAGTATTCCATTATCACCATCAATAAAAGAATTATTAAAATATACAGATTTAGTATTATTAGATATTAAACATATTGATGATGAAAAATCTAAAAATTTAACTGGTTTTTCAAATAAAAATAATTTAGAATTTGCAAAATATCTAAATAATATAAATATTCCTATTTGGATTAGACAAGTTTTAGTTCCAGGATATACTGATGATAAATTTGATTTACAAAAACTAAAAGCTTTTATAAATAGTTTGTCAAATGTAGAAAAAGTTGAACTATTGCCTTATCATAATTTAGGAAAATTTAAATGGGATGAAATTGGTGATAAATACGAATTAGAAAATGTTGTACCACCTTCTCAAGAAGATATTAAAAAAGCAGAACAAATTTTAGGAATTTAATATATTATTTAGTAAAATGAACCTTCCATGTTAATTTAGCATGGAAGGTTTATTTTAAAAACCTGTAACAGGAAGTTTTTTTATTTCAGTATTGTTTTCCACATTATATACATTTTCTGTGTATTGTGATGTAACTTCCGTTTTTTCTTCTAATTTATCAATCTTTGTAATTTCTGTTTTTGAATTATTTACTACTATTGTAAATTCTTCATTAAAATCTATCTCTACTTCAATTAATTCTGGATATAAGTTATAACCACTTAAAGTTTCAACTTCTGATATATAGTATTTTCCTGGAAATATTTTTTCCACTATAATTTCACCATTTTTATCTGTTACCAAATTTTCTTTTACAATATTTTTATTTTCATCTAAAATATTAAACTTTACTCCTGATAAACAATTTTCTGTACCATATTCTTTTTTTACTATTATTAGTTTAGTTGTATTTTCTGTGTAATTTTCTTTATACACATCTTTTGAATCTTCATACATATAACCTGATATTGCATAATCTTGTGTTCCTTCAATTGTTGTTTTTCCATATAATACAGGTTTAGATTCAATTGTTGTTTCTGCGTTTATTGTAAAGTTCCCACTATTTACTAAATTTTTAATTGGGATGCTTATCTTAAATTTTTCTCCTATTTCAAATTCATCTTTTTCAATATTATTAAAATCCGTTACTTTCAAACCTTCTGCCAAATTTCCCTCTAACTGAATTTTATATTTACCTGAACTTATTCTAGTATCTAGTGTATATGTTTTACTTGCAAGTTCTTTATTTTCATTATCTACAGTCCAATAACCTGTATCTGCTAATATTGATATTTTAACATTTTCTTCAAAAGGATCTACACAATTTCTTGCATCATTTACTATTTTTAGATATGCATTATATGCTCTTCGTGCTCCTTCTGAATCTAATGGTTCATACCAACTTGTATCTCTATTAAACATCATTGTATAAACAGCAGCTTTAGTTGCAGTAAAAGCTTCTTCTTTACATTCTACTCCTAATTCAGAAAGTGATTTATATGGATATCCATTTACAATTGCCTTCCAAGCATTTACATTTTTTAATTTTTCATACACATTTACACTATAGTTTCCAACACCTCCCGTTCCTATACCATTAAGTTCTGGATTTAAGCAATATGCAGGATATTGTTCTCCATTATTTTCATATACTACAAATTCAACATGATTTGGTTTTCCTCTGTACTTAAAATAAGTTTCACAAGATCCAATTGAAACTATATCCTTTTTTCCAATTTCAAATGCAAAACAATTATAAAATGCACTTAATATCGAAATTAATATAAAACTTAGTATTATCATTTTTTTCATATTTCATTTTAAGAGTATTGATATACTCTTTCTCCCTTCTTAATTTGTTTGTATTGCCTTAATACATCGTCGTAATTCTGGCATATTTTCAACACATGTAATTAGTGTTATTATATTATCTTCTGTATTTTGTAAAACATTTACATCTGTATCTTTTATAATATTTTTCTCATTTATAACATATTTTCTTTTACTACCTAAGTATGTATAAAAGACTATATCTCCTGTTTCTAATTCTTTTAATCTTTGAAAATAATTAACTTTATATCCTCTATTATGTGCCGCAAGTACTACATTTCCATTTTCTCTTTGAGTTTCTTCAAAGTGACCAATATATTTATTTAAAATATCACTTGAAGTTCCTTCACAAATACTAGCTTCTAAATTAATTTTAGGAATTTCAAGTTTCCATTCATTATTTTCTTTAAGAATAATTGTATTAGAAACTTTTTCTATATCATTTGTATTCCTATTTTCCTGCAATGTATTTTTGTTTCCAATACTGAAAATTAAAATTATTGTAGTGAAAATAGTTAAAGACTTTATATTAAAAATATTAAAACAAAATCTCACCTCTTTTCATATTAAATTTTTAAAAATTGATTTTTTTAGTCAGAAATGACTATTTAGAATTAAATTTATTGAAATAAATTTGAATTATAATACTACGAATTTTTTGTTTTGTAAAGAGTTTTTTTAAAATTATTATTTGTGTGAGTAAATTTTAATTATATACTTATATTTTTTATAATATATTTTCTTCTTTCAGAAAATTATTATAAAAAATATTAAGTGCAAAATTTAAAATTACTGCAATAAATAAAATTTACAATAGCCTAAGAACTGACTATCTACTATGTAGTAAATTTACAGTAGGTACTTAAGTCATAAGTTACTTAGAATTGTTATTTATATTAATAAGAATTTTTCTTTTTCTATACTAGCTACTTGCAAATAATACAATATAAAAATGAAAAAATATAAGCGCTTCTACTGTAATTTGAAGTAGAAATTCTTATTATAATGCAAAAGAGCATCTTACCAGATTTCTGGTAAAACGCTCTTACTCCTAATGTTTATTCCGATTCTCTAAGCAAGATTACTAAATATGAATGAAGGTAAATCCATCAGTAATTCCATTTTCATTTGGACTAATACTGTCTTTTCTAAGTAACATTTCACTAATTGTAGCCATAATGTTTCCACCTAAAAATTAGAATCAAATGTTAATAGTCACTTGTCACTAGGATGATTTTTAATATAGATATCCTAAATCTATTATAGCATGGTTCAATTTATTTGGACATTGTTTTATGTAAGTTTTTATTTTTATACTTTATTAAATATAGAATCTACATATTGAAAGTGAAATTTAAGGAACATCCCTAAATTTCACCTTTAGCTTTAGGAATCTCAAAATAAAATTCTACCCCATCCTTTTTATTTGTTACCCCATAATTACAATTATATTTAGTCATAATTGCCTTTACTAGAGCAAGACCAATTCCAGTTCCGCCTTTTGATCTATCTCTTGATTCATCAATTTTATAAAATCTTGTCCAAATTCTGTTTAAATTTTCTTGATCTATATTTCTTCCAGTATTAAATACAGAAACTCTTAATTTTCCTTGTTCTTTACTATTTTTTATTGATATCTTTATTTTTTTTCTTCCGATTTACTTCTAAAACATTTTTTATTGCATTTGTAAAGTAATTACTAACAACTTGTTCTATGTAAAAATCATCTGCATAAATGTATATAGGATTTTCTTCTTTAAATTCAACTTCTATATTTTTTTCTTCTAAAACTACTTTTGAATTTTTTACAACATCATTTATTAATTCAATAATATCAAATTTAGAATTATTAAATTTTCTATCTTCATATTCTAGTTTCATAAGTTCTAGTAATCTTTTTACTAATTTATCCATTTTATTTGCTTCATCTAAAATTACTTCTGCATAAAATTGTTTATTTTCTTCATCTGAAATTACATTATCTACTAAGCCTTCTGCATATCCTTGAATTAAAGCAATTGGAGTTTTTAATTCATGTGAAACATCTGAAATAAATTGTTTTCTCATTTCATCAATCTTAGATTTTTCTTCAATATCTCTTTCTAATTCAGAATTATTAATTTTTAATTGATTTATAGTTTCTTCTAATTTATCAGAAAGTGTATTTATACTTTTTCCTAATTCATCAATTTCATCTTCACTATCATTTATACGATATTTTCTTTTAAAATTTAACTTACTCATTTCATTTGCTATATCATTTAGTTCTTCAATTGGCTTTGTAAATCTTTGAGTAACAAAAGTTATTGCTATTCCGCCTAATGCAATTGCTGCTACTCCAATAATATAAATAAACTTATTAGAAACTCCGACGCTCTGTTCTACTGGAGTTATTGGCATTCTTATATAAATTTCATTTTGATTGTCAAGAGTTCCTTTTAATAAAACATATGGTAGCCCTGTTCTCTTGCTTTTTATTTTTCTTATACTAACATTATCATGTGAATATAAGATATCTGATTTATTTAAAATATTGTATTTTACTTCATATTTTACTTCATTTATATTTCCAAAATCAGATATATAATTTTTATTTGTAGAATATACTATTTCTTCACCATTTAAAATTAAAAATTCAAAATTATTATTAACTTCCATTTTCTCAAGTTCTATATTATATACATTTTGTGCTTCTTCAGTCATTACTTTAGGAAGATTGTTATTTATAAAATCATACACACTTAAAGATGCATTTTTCTTAGAATAATAATACACAGATTCTAAAACTGCATTATTGATTATAATAAAAAATGCAATTATCATACCTATTACAACACATAATGTAAGAAATAATTTTACACGTACAGATTTCCAAAAATTCTTTTTCATATATTTTCTCCATATCAATAATTTATAAAAACGGACATTTTCTATTATCATTTGAATGTCCGTTTTATGATTTTATTTTATTTCAAATTTATATCCTATTCCTCTAATTGTTTGAATATGCTTTCCTTTTTTTCCTAATTTATGTCTAATCTTTTTTATATGACTATCTATAGTTCTTGAATCTCCATAATAATCATAATTCCAAACTGTATTTAATATTTTATCTCTTGACAAAGCAATATTTTCATTATCTAGTAGATATTTTAGTAACTCATATTCTCTAAAACTAAAGTCTATTTGTTTTCCATCAACACTTACAGTTCTACCCTCATTATCAATAACAATTCCATCATAGCTTTTTTGCTCTTTTACCTCTGGCCTACTTCTTTTTAAAATTGCTTCTACTCTTGCAACTAATATTTTAGGACTAAATGGTTTTGTAATATACTCATCAACTCCAAGTTCAAATCCAAATAATTCATCTTGTTCTTCTGCTCTTGCTGTAAGCATTACTATTGGAAGATTTTTATTTTCTTGACGAATTTGACGAAGCACAGACCACCCATCAAGTTTTGGCATCATTACATCTAATAAAATTAAATTTATTTTTTCCTTATTTTCTTCATAAACTTTTAGAGCAACTTCTCCGTCTTCTGCTTCTAATATATTATAATTTTTTTTCATTAAGAAGTCTTTAATTAATTTTCTCATTCTTGATTCATCATCTACTACTAATATGCTTAAATCTCCCATAAGCTACCTCCAATATTTTTAGCTTGTTTTATCAATATTCTCTTTATATAACATTATTATGTCTTTTGTGTGAAAGTTTAGTTTCCTATTAGTTTTTTTAATTCATTTAAATTCTTTTTAAAATATTCAAATGCTTCTTCATAAGTTTCTTCTTTTTCTAAGTCTACATCAACCATTCTAAGAAGTGATAATGAATCTTTGGCACCACCTTGACTTAACATATCTATATATTTTTTTACATATTCTTGATTGCCTGATAAAATTTTACTTGCAATAACTATTGCTGACGTAATTCCTGTTGAATATTTATATACATAAAAGCATCTATAAAAATGTGGTATTCTTGCCCATTCATATTTTATTTCTTCATCAATAATGCATGAATCTCCAAAATATTTTTTTACAAGTTCATAATATATATTATTTAATATGTCTGATGTTAAGCTTTCACCATTTTCAATTTTTGAATGTACATCTTTTTCAAACTCTGCAAACATTGCTTGTCTTATTAGTGTTGCTCTTATCATATCTAACTGTTCATTTATTAAAGCTGCTTTTTTCTTATTATCAGTTTCTTTATTTATTAAATAATTTGCAAGTAATATTTCATTTACTGTTGAGGCAACTTCAGCTACCATTATTGTATAATTTGCATTAATAATATTTTGATTATTGCTTGCATAATAACTATGCATTGAATGCCCAAGTTCATGTGCAATTGTTGATACATCTCTTGAAGAATTTATATAGTTTAATAAAACAAATGGATGTACTGAATGAACTCCCATACTATATGCTCCACTCATTTTATTTTCTTTTGCATATACATCCAACCAATTATTTTCAAAAGCATGTTTTAGTACTGTAATATACTCTTCTCCCATAATACTTAATGCATCTAACACTGTTTGTTTTGCATCTTCATATTCAATTTTCTTATTTTCAACATCTAGTGTATTTACATATACATCATACATATGAACTTTTTCTTTATCTAATAGTTTTGCTTTTAAATTTATATATTCATGATTTAAATATAAATTTTTATTAACTTCTTTTAATAAAGTTTCATACACTTTAGGATTTGAATCATCATGATTTGTTGCAGCTTCTAATGATGAGTTGTAATTTCTAATTTTACTAGATATAACTCTTGTTTTTACTCTTGTTAAATATAATTCTGTAATTGTATTTATATGTTTTTTATATAATGCATACATTGATTCAAAAGCTTGTTTTCTAATACTTTCATCTTTACTCATCAAATAATTTGAAAAAATAGCTGAATTCATTGGTAGTTCATTTCCATCTTTATCAATTATAGGAGAATACTCAAATTCTGTATTAGTAAAAATATCATAAGCATTTTCAGAACTTGAAAAAATTTCTGAATATTTTGCTAAAACTTCTTCTAATTCTTCAGATAAAATATGTTTTTTCTCTTTCATAATATCTCTAATTGTTTTTTCATATTCCTTCATTCTGTCATATTTTAAATATTCTTCTAATCTTTCATCTGATATTTTACTAACTTCTGGTGAAATAAAGCTCTCTACTTCTGAAAATTCAGTTGTAAGCGCTTCAATCCTTTTATATAATTTTATACTTTCTTGATTTGACATATCCTGATGATATTTAAGCATTGCATATGCATAAATTCTTTCATGAAGTTCTAAAGCATTCTCTAAATTTTTGTAGCAATTAAAAATTTCATCTACTCCATTATTTAATTTTCCTTTATATTCTTTTATTTTATTTAGACATAAATATAGTTCATTTATTGTTTTTTCTAAGGCTTCATCATTTTCAAAAATTTCTGTTAAGTTCCAATTTAATTTGTTTTGCATTTTAATAACCTCCCTTACTTTGGTAATATTTTATCACAGTTTATTTATCTTGAGCAATAATTTTATTTACTTTTTGATTTTCTGTGATATAATAAGGCTATGGAAGAATAAGGGGGTAGTCACTATGAAGCTTAATTCAGATGACCAACAATTAGCTGAAAGTAAAATTCTTTTGCTTTATATTTTAAGTAAAGTCGGCAAACCTATCTCTCATAATGAATTATTAGAATTAGCAACATCAATTGTAGATATGAACTACTTTTACTTTCAACAATTTTTACTAGATTTATTAGAAGACAATTATATTTATACTTATAAAAAAGAAGATAAAGATATTTATGAAATAACAGAAGATGGAAAAAATGCAATAGATCTTACAATAGATATTATTCCTGGAATTTTAAAATTAGAAGTTGATAGCAAATTTAAAAAGAATTTAGATACAATAAAAGATAAATTCTCTATTTCTGCTGAATATACACCAATTTCAGAAAGAGAATTTTCAATAAGATGCAAAATAGTTGAAAATAATATTACAATATTTGATTTGCAAGCTCATGCTGGTTCTGGTGAACAAGCAAAAAAAATAGTTGAAAATTGGAATAATAAAGCAACTGAAATTTATCCAAAACTTTTAGAATTATTAATAGATGAATAAAAAGTCCCTACATAAATAGGGACTTTTGTTATTTAATACTTCCATTACTTCTAAATGCTTCATATAAAATTACACTTGTTGCAACTGCTGCATTTAAACTTTCTGTTTTTCCTATCATTGGTATTTTTATTCTTTCAGTTGCTTCATTTAAAACTTTACTTGATACTCCATTCGCTTCATTACCTATTACAATTGCTGATTTTGAATAATCAACATCATAAATACTTTTATCAGTTCTTAAGTCTGTTGCATAAACTTTTATTTTATGCTTTTTCATTTCCTTAATTGTTTTTGATAAATCATCTACTTCAATAACTTTTACTCTAAAAATAGCTCCCATAGTAGATCTAACAACTTTTAGATTATATATATCTGCTGTTCCTTTAGATACAATTATTTGTTTCATATTTAGGCTATCTGCAGTTCTTAAAATTGTTCCCATGTTTCCTGGATCTTGAATATTATCTAATAGTAATGAAACATTTTCAGAATAATTTATAATTTTCTCTTGATTTTGTGGTTTTTCTATAACTGCCATTATTCCTTGTGGATTTATTACATCAGTTATAGTATTAAATACTTTTTCTGCAACATAAATACAATTTAACTTTGCAATTTCATACATTAATTCATTTGGAATGCATCCTTGAGTTTTGCAATCTTCACAAATTATAACAGATTTTACTTTTGCACCTTCATTAAGTGCCTCTTCTATCATTTTTATGCCTTCTACTATAAACTCCCCATATTCTTCTCTATACTTCTTTTCTTTAAGCTTTTTTATATGTTTTATTGTTTCATTATCTTTACTTGTTATAGTCATAATTTCACTCTTTCTTAAATTTATTATAAATATTATATAATATTTTAATATTTTTTATTCATTTTATCAATATAATTATGTAAATTTGCTCAAAAATCTTTAATTTTACTATTTTCTGTGATATAATATTCGCTAGTCACATAAAATTATGTCTTTTTATAAGGAGGAATTATTTATGAATATGGTTGACATCAAGCAAAGTCCAATTCAGTCAACTGTTGAGCGGATTATGTATTACCTCAAAAACAGTCCTTTACGTAGCAGTACTATAACAAAAAAAAATAATATCCTGATAATTAACTTTCAAGCTGAAAATTCTGAAGCTGTGATTCCTTCAAGAGATCAGCTTGAGCACATCAGAGAAATTGTTTTTTGGGATAATAATATCGAATTGCCACATGAAGATAATCTTTTTAAGTACTTCGACAAGAAAAATTACTTGAGAATCAATCTTGGCAATTATGATATTGCATACAATTTTTTCATGGCAATACGGCAGTTTGGTGTACATGTTTGTAGTTTTGATATAAGCAAAGAAGAGATGTTCTTTGCCTACAAACTTTCTGGTCGCTACCACTTTAATTCTGAGGAACTGGATATTCTTCAAAACCTTATCAATCCTAATATAAATAATCACGATTCTATTAGAATTGTTGGATTTGATGGAATATACAGCATCAGGATAAAGCTTAATAAATAACCAAAATAATTCACCCCGGCGTAAGATATTTTGCGTGCCGGGGATTTTTCATTTTATATTCTTCCTAGAAGCTCTTTACATTCTTCTAAAACTTTTTTCAAATCAGCTAACTTATAAGTTATATATGGCTCTTTTGATGGAGAAAATTTAATTCTATTTCTATAAATTTTCATAAATTTATCAACTATATCAAAGTTGAATTTTTCATTATCAAAATAAAATATAATATTTTCTCTTTTTTGAGATATTTTTAATATATTCTTCTCTCTTGCTAATATTTTTATTCTAGCAATATCTAGTAAATTTTCAACTTCATAGCTCATTTGACCATATCTATCTAAAATCTCATCAGTAACATTTTGAATATCCTCTTCATTTCTACATAAAGCAATATTTTGATATACTTCTATTTTTTGACTTGAATTTTTAATATAATCTTCTGGTATATAACTTGTAACATCTAAATCTATTTGTATATCAACATCTTCTATTACCTCTTCACCTTGAATTTCTTTAACAACTTGATTTAGAAGCTCACAGTACATATCATATCCAATTTGATCCATGTGACCATGCTGAATTTCACCAAGTAAACTACCAGCTCCACGAATTTCTAAATCTCTCATAGCAATTTTAAATCCTGAACCAAATTCAGTAAACTCTTTTATTGCTTTTAACCTTTTATCTGCAACTTCAGTTAAATTCTTATCTCTTCTATAAGTAACATATGCATATGCCTGTTTATCTGAACGACCAACTCTACCTCTTATTTGATATAATTGTGCTAAGCCAAGTCTATCTGCATTTTCAACAATTATTGTATTAGCATTAGGTATATCAATTCCAGATTCTAAAATTGTTGTACATACAAGTACATTTGATTTTCCATCAACAAAGTCCTGCATAATATTTTCAAGCTGATTTCCTGTCATTTTTCCATGAGCATATTCAACTTTTGCTTCTTCTACCAATTGATCTATCTCTATTGCCTTTTTTTCAATTCCTTCAACATTATTAAACAAATAAAATACTTGTCCACCTCTTTCAAGCTCTCTTGTAATTGCTTCTTTTATAACTTCTGGATCATATTCTAATACATAAGTTTGTACTGGTCTTCTATTTTGTGGTGGCTCATAAATAACAGACATATCTCTCATACCTACTATTGACATATGAAGTGTTCTAGGAATTGGAGTAGCAGTCATTGTTAAAACATCTATACTATTTTTAAATTCTTTTATTTTCTCTTTTGATTTAACTCCAAATCTATGTTCTTCATCTATTATCAAAAGACCTAAATCTTTGAATTTCACATCTTTACTTAAAATCCTATGAGTTCCAACTAAAATATCTGTTTCACCTAATTCTACTCTTTTTAAAGTTTCTTCTTGTTCTTTTTTAGTTCTAAATCTATTTAAAAGTTCTATTCTAATTGGATACTCTGACATTCTTGATTTAAATTCTTCATATTGTTGTGTTGCAAGAACAGTAGTAGGAACTAGATATACAACTTGCTTTTGATCCATAACTGCTTTAAATGCTGCTCTTATTGCAACTTCTGTTTTTCCATAACCAACATCTCCGACAAAGTAATCTATCCATAGGTCTTGATTTTTCCATATCTTTTTTTACTTCTTCTATACAACGTAATTGATCATCAGTTTCAACATATTTAAAGTTATCTTCAAACTCCTGTTGCCATGGAGTATCTTTTGAGAATGAATAACCAACCATTTTCTGTCTTTTGGCATATAATTGTATAAGATTTTCTGCAACTTCTCTTAAATTATTTTTTACTCTTTCTTTTGTTTTTTGCCATTCTTTTGAACCTAATCTATTTAATCTTGGACCTACTTTTTCTGGTCCTACATATTTTCTAATATTATCTAAAGAGTTTGTTGGAATGTATAAAACATCATCATCTTTATATTTTAATTTTATATAATCCTTAGTTATTCCATCTGCTTTTATTGTATTTACACCAATAAATTGTCCTATACCATGTGTTCTATGAACAATAAAATCCCCTTCTTTTAAATCTGCAAATACAACTTTCTCTCCTTCTTTAAATGCTGATGGTGTTTTAGTTCTTTTTTGTGGTTTGCTTTCAAATAATTCATCAGTTGATATTACTAAAAGATTTGCATCATAAAATTCAAATCCCGTAGAAAAAGCTCCTGGTGTGATGTTCACACAACCAAGAGTTATATCATCTTCTAAAAAATCTGTATATATATTTGGTATGTTTTTTTCCAAAAGTAGATTAGATAATTTTCTACAATTTTCCGTGCTTCCGCCTAGAATTACTGTTTGTTTTCCTCTGTTAATCGCTTCTTGTAGTTCCTGAAACAGTAAATCCATTGAACTACGAAAAAAGTTGACCTCCCTATAGCTAAAGCTATATCCGTTTCTTTTTGCATGCATACTTTGTTTATCCACAAATCCAACATCTTGTTTTTCTAAATAAATTACTTGTTTATTTTCAAGACTTTCAGAAAATTTAAAATAATCTTTCATTTCTGTAAGGATTCCTGGAACAATTTTATTTTTTCCAACTAAATCTTTTATAAGATTTGAATTATCTTTTGTAATATTTTCAGCTCTTGCTTTTATTTTAGAAATCTCATCTAAAAATATAATGCAATCTTCCTGCAAATAATCTAATAAAGTATTTGTTTTTTCATAAAAACAATCAAAATATTTATCTATTTTAGTTAAAAATTCTCCATTTTTGATTTGATATACATCATCTTGAACTTTTTCTTTTACTGAGTTTGGATATACTTTATCCATAATTTTTTCACATACTGTATCTACATCTGTTTCTAACAAAAACTCAAAAGATGGGAAAATTTCTATTTCTTCTAACATTTGTACAGTTCTTTGAGTACTAATACTAAACTTTCTTATTGAATCGATTTCATCTCCCCAGAATTCAATTCTAACACCACTATTTATTGAAGTAGCTATATCTACAATACCACCTCTTACGCTGAATTGACCTTTTCCTTCAATTAAATCATATCTTTCATAACCTAATAAAACTAATTTTTCTTTTAATTCTTCTAAATTAAAATTATCCCCTACTTTTAATTTCATAACATTTTTGTAAAGGCTCTCTTTTGTTATCATCTTTTGCATTGCAGCTTCAATTGTAGTTACTATTATTTTTTTATCATTTTTTACAAGTTTATTTAATACTGATATTCTTTTAAATAATATATCTTTGCTTTCAGCAACATAATCAAAACTTATAACATCTCTTTTAGGGAAAAATTTAATTTTTTCTCCAAAGAATTCTAAATCTTTCATGATTTTTTTTGCTTGCATTTCATTATAAGTAATTATACAAATATTTTTTTCTGAATAAAACTTTGTTGAATATGCCATATGTACTTTGGCACTATCTGTTAAACCTGATAACATTATAGGTGATGTACCTTTGTTTATTTCAAACAAATAATCATTGAATTTTTTAACATTTGGTACAGTTTTTATAATAGAATTCATGTTTATTTTCCTTTCATATATTAGTTATATTATTTATGCTAAACATAAAAATATATAATAGGAAGAGTGATTTCTTCCTATTATACAAAATGTTACATTATTATATACTATTTACAGTATTTTTTCAATAGTTATATATTTAAGTCTAAAAAAATTAGACCCGCCCTCAATGAGGACGAGCCTATTTATTACATTTAATACATCACTTTTCCTGTTTCTCCTGAACTTCCTGTTTTTCTTTCTTTTCTTCGTCAGAAAAAACCGTCGTCCAGCCTGCAGGTCCCATGGGCATTGTTTTACTGTTTTTCAGAAAGTCTCTCTGCATCTCAGCATTTTTTGCCCTTTCTTCTACTTCAGCAAGTGTTCTCTCAAGCTCACGCTTTTCAGCTTCGCTGTCGTAAAGCTTATCCTGAAGTTCTCTTTTCTCGGCATTATACTTATCTTCGTTTTTGATAGCTTCCCGAACCATCTTGTTAATCTGACAGCTGAGCAAGAGCATGACTACGCACAGAATACCGATAATTACCAAAAGAATAATCACCAACATAGCTATACCTCCATAATGTTTTGGTTTAATGGTTACTACTTCACTGATTCTTGCTTGTATTAAATATTTTTCACCTCCAAGATTATATTTATAATTCTCTTTCTATTCTCGGTTACGATATGTATTATATCATAATAATTGTTTACATTCAAGAGTTATGTAAATTATTATTTGTGTGAGTAATTTTATTTATATAACTTATATTTTTTATAATA
>ERZ777306.2744-NODE-2744-length-21158-cov-59.245984_pt1 | contig 21158 bp, 20 predicted proteins | sample MGYA00374966_ERZ777306 | MGnify/ENA primary metagenome ERZ777306 (study PRJEB29329, sample SAMN06343882) | mouse gut metagenome | isolation source: Mouse cecum | place: Austria: Vienna | collected 2014-11-15 ...
AGCTCCTGTATTTCCTGTTGCCCCTGTTGGTCCTGTCGCTCCATCGGCTCCTGTACTTCCTGTTGCCCCTGTTGGTCCTGTCGCTCCATCGGCTCCTGTACTTCCTGTTGCTCCTGTCGGTCCTGTTGCTCCATCAGCTCCTGTATTTCCTGTTGCCCCTGTTGGTCCTGTCGCTCCATCGGCTCCTGTACTTCCTGTTGCTCCTGTCGGTCCTGTTGCTCCATCAGCTCCTGTATTTCCTGTTGCTCCTGTTGGTCCTGTCGGTCCTGTTGCTCCATCGGCTCCTGTACTTCCAGTTGCCCCTGTTGGCCCTGTTGCTCCTGTTGGCCCTGTTGCTCCTGTGGCCACAATCTTTAATACACAACTTATCTATAAAATTATTTCATATTTTCTTCTATGAATTGTTCTATATTATTTATTTGTTCTTGAAATTCAAAGGTTATGATAACCTTTCTTTCATTTGTCACTTCTATTTTATCAACTAAGGCTTGAAGTATTCCTCTATTCAATTTTTTGATATTTTTATATTTTAAGAATGTTTTAATATAGGTATTGGTTGCTCCTTCATTATTTTCTAAGGTGATTTTTTCTTCTTTTAACTTTTTGTTTCTATCTTCAATTTCCTGAATTTCAATTTCTAATTGTTCTTTCATTCTTACATATTGTTCTTTATTAATTAAATTCTCTACCAAATCAAAGTATAACCTATCTAATACACTCTTATTTTTATTTATTATTTTTTGGTTATTTTTTATTTGCTTATCCATATATTCGGTTTTTGGTTTTTCTTTCGCATCAGACTTTATCTTGTCAATCAAATGACTTATGTTCTTGACTTTTTTTATTTCTTCTTGAATTGCCTTAAGAACGATTTCTTCCAAAACATCTTCCCGTATTGTATGTTTGGTACAATGAGTTTTACTTCGACTTGTGTAAGTACTACAATGAAGATAAGCTATATTTTTCGCCATTTTCCTATGCATAGCATAACCACAATCAGCACAAAATACATAACTTGAAAATAGATATTCTTTCTTAGCTTTATTACTTCGCTTAGGTGTTCTATCAAGATTTTTTTGGATTAAGTTATACAACTCCTGCGTGAATATTGGTTCAAATTTATTTTCTTTTCGATACCATTCTTTTTTTGGTACTTGTTGCTGTTCATGAATTTTGTAAGATACAATACGGTATTTTCCTTGTATCATATGACCCAGATAGGCTTCATCACGTCCTATTCGACTAACTGTTGAAGCAGACCATAGTGAACCTTTCAAGTGACAGTTTTTATAATTCAATCCTTTTAATTTTTTATAGGTACTCGGGTTTGGTATCCCCATTTCATTCAACTTATTCGCTACCCACATTGTACTTTTTGCATCATATCCAAGCCATTCACCTATTTGCAACACAATTTTACTAGCTTCTTTGTCAATAACAAGTACATTTTTATCCTCTTTGCTTTTTTCATATCCATATTTAGCAAAAGCACCAATAAACAGTCCTTGTTTTCTTTTTTCATCAAATACTCTTCGTACCTCTATTGATGTCTTATAAGCGAATCTATCATTCACAATTCCATTCATTGGTACCTCGAAAGTATAAACGGATTGAGGGTCCTTTATTGTATCAACAGCGGGACAACCTCCCGTTGAAATAAACTCAATGTTGTGTCTTGGAAAAAAATCTTCTAAATAGTGTCCCTGGTCCGAGTGATTACGAAATGCTCGTGATAATTCTTTACATATCACTAAATTGATTTTGTGTTCTTTGATATCTTCAATCATACGCACAAAATTAACCCTTTCGTCATCATCAGTCCCTGTTTGCCCATCATCAATATAGTAGTCCACAATTTCATACTCAATGTCCGTAAAACGTCTTTTACAATATTCTGACAACATCAGTTTTTGATTAGAAACACTTTCACTCTCATCATTTGTATGATTTTTTGATAACCGAATATAAAGAGCAATATACCATTTTTCAACATGTGATACTTTTTTTCGCTTTCTGCGAGCCATTTTTTCCTCCTAACTAAATATCACATACACATATATATTATATCATGTATATCATATTATTGTCTATTCTTCACTTACGGTTGTAAAATATTGATATAATAATTCTTCAATTGTCTTAGTATTTTTTTTATAATATAACTCCACTTGATACCCACTAATAATTAGTAAGTTTTTTTCTTGTTTCTGGCTTAAAATATCCTCATTATCTTTTCGTTCTTTCATAAGTTTTCCCCCTTATTCAAAGGTATTCCTCTTATGAAAGTTTATGATAATGTCTAATAAAGATATGATGATTTAACAAGAGGGACAAAAAGAACATAGTTTACACCTATGTTCCTTTGTTATTCTCTAGTTTTCTCAACATCATCAAAATCAAAATCAATTGTTTTTGATGTCTTAGCTTGTTGTTTGTTTTCTGCTTCATCAGAAGCTGTTTTTATATCATTTAACGCTTGTTTCTTCTCTCTAGCTATAGAATTATCAAACTCATTCAAAGTGCTCCTGCGTGGCTTATATGAAGCATTATCAAAATAAAAACTCTGTACCTCATAAAATTGATTATCTTTTACAACAAACCGTCCCTTTATATTGGGAATTGTACTAGCTTTATCATTACCCAGCATTATACGACTTGGCTCTTTGTCGGCAAAATGCCCACAAACCCGATAAGCAACATTACTTTTAATCTGTCCCGTAATAATCGTACTGTCAGGACGTTGTATCCCCATAATCAAGTGTATCCCTACCGAACGGCTTAGCCTTGTCAAGGTTTCAATGTTATCATACAAAATTCTCGATTTTTCTTTATCTCTCACGCTTAATAACTCCGCTAGTTCATCAATAAATATAATTTTTCTTTCTAATGGTATTAGCGCAACTTTATTATAGTCGTTTAGGCTTTCAACCCCACACTCTCTAAACAAATCAAGTCGTTTTTTGGTTTCCTCCACTGTATCACTTAATACGCTAACTGTTTCCTCATAATCATAATAAATCGGTACATCTTCTTTAAATCCTGAAAACGATACCCCACGCTTAAAATCAATCAAAATAACCTCATAACCTTTTTCCAATGCCTGATATATCAGACATTTTAGGATATTGGATTTTCCGCTACCCGTTTCACCAGCAATAAAAGCATGGGGATATTTTTCTAAATTAATCTCCATAACCCCTAAATATGTCATACCTATTGTTAATATATCATCAAGAATATTTAAATAGCGTTCTTCCCACTCTATCATATTAGGCAATGGTTTACTTTCAATCACTAACCATATATAACGGTTGTCTTTTACGTCTTGAACAATATCAAGTATTTTATCATTCAAGTACATTTCTAAACTGTCCTTTTTCTTTTGCCATTCACTAATTGGTACAAGACTGTAAAACTTAACTGCACTTGCGTATTCACTTACATCTTCATCACTACAGTAACTAGGCACTATATCATTAGAATGCAAACCGACACTAATAAATACCTCGTTAAAATAGTTTTCCATTTTCCTCATGGGTGCTTCTTTAATATGTTGCCATATTCCCACTCCAATCATAACTAACAGTCCAAAAATTATCATTTGTCCCGAAGCAAACATTAACAGTATCAGAAAAATATAACCAATCAGGACAATTATGTTATGTTTGGCAACACTAAGCCCCTTTTTTAGGTAATACCAGATTGATCCAATTGTTTTCCCGATTAACCAGCCAAATACATAGAATACATCTTCAATCAATGTATCGGTCAAACTTTGATTTTCTTTTTTCATAATCTCTCCTCATTTCTTTACATATTTTTATAATAATAAGATTTGATGATAAGATATGTTTTGTAATTAATCACAACCTTTCTAACTGTTTTTCTTGTTCCTTTTACCTTGCAAGGCATAGTGTAATTGTTCTTGTCATGAATGATTAAATTCAAGGCTTTGTAAACCTTTGTTTTATCCCTGAATGTAATGTAAGGATATTTTTCAAGCAGATTTCTAAAATAGTCACGGTCAATAACAATGCGATTGTTTTCAACTGTTTCTGTCGCTTCCAGCTTAGCCACAATACTAAGGTATTCTTTTAACAGAAATTCCAACAAGCTCATTTAAAGTCACCTCTTGTTTTATCTTTCATCTTGACAGAACTGTCTAAATAAATATCAGTTGTTTTTATTTTGGCATGTCTTAATTTGTTTCTAACCTGATGTTTAGATTTGCTTTTTTGATATTCTAATTTAGCGGATATTCTTCTTAAATCAAGACAAGAAAAGCCATATAGTTTGGCTTTCTGTTGTAGATATTGTGATGAATAAAACAACCTTTTATTGTCTAAACCCTTATCACGATAATAATATATCGTATCTTTTAAACACATATAAAGAGGGGGATTATCTTTTTTACTAATTGTCGAAAATGCTTTTTTACCACCTTTACCAATAAATGAGAAGCCAATTTTTTCAGCTGATACCATACAGTCACTTACCTTGATTTGTGACAACTCCGATACCCTTAATCCCGTTTCAATCATGGTTAAAAAACTTACCTTTAATTTTTTGTTTTTTAAGCGGTCAATGGTTCTTTTAATTTTTGGATATTCTGCTTTGGTCGCTTTTCGATATTTTTTCTTAACTTGTTGTTGAAACCTTTCAATATCCTTTAGTTGTCTACTATCAATATTAATGTGATAGCATTTACAAAAATAAAGCAAAGCATTCTTTGATTGAGAAAAATGGTTTTTATAATGAATATGAGATAACTTGGTAATTAGACTAGATACGTCTATCTTAGAACAGTCATTCATTAAATAATGTTCCTCTAACAGCCTAGCCATACGGTTATAATAAGTGTTGACCGTGTTAGGACGAAGCCCGAGGGAGGCGAGAAAAAGCTTATAGTTGGATAATAGGTTATACTTCATTTACAACTTCTCCCCTAAGTTACATCAAGAACGTGTCATAATATATATTTATATATATTATGACATTATATGTTAATCTGTTTTTAACCCCTAAAGCTAGTAATACCATAGCATTTGGAGGTGTAACCTTTATATTTTAATATATGCAGTGGTTACACCTTGTGATACCGATATTTGACCGCTATTTTGCCCCATAAAAAAACATTTTTGTGTGGTGTAAAATAAGGAAATTGATTTTATATATTGAAGCAACAAAAAAAGTGATAAAACCAGTTTAGATTATCACTTTTTCAATATATTATGATAAAGATATTATTATTTTGTAATCACATAAGCAAAGAGAAAAGCAATCAAATAAATGATTGCTTTTCTAATGGAGTATACCAATTATTATATCTTAATAATTCAATTCTATATCTAATTACACTATACTAAAATAATTATTGTTTTTTATCCGTAGATAAATTAGGCAATTTTAGTTGTGTGTAAGTTTCATCATATACTTGTGTAACATCATCTTTTAATTCAAATATAGTTTGTTTATCTTCCTCTGAAAGAGGAAAATAATATGTTCCTGTTTCTGGCAAATCTCCAACGCTTTTCCAATAACATGAAACTAAATCACTATCATAATAGCTATCAAAGATGACATATTTAGATAATTGCACTGTATATTTACTAAAGTGTTTATTATCCTCATAATAATCCTTATATTCTTCATGTATTTTATCAGGTGGTAATATACTATACTCAGTACGTTTATCAACAATAGGTCCTTCTATTAAACCATCATTCCATTCCTCAGTAACGTCATATAAATATCCTTGAATTTTACCAAATCTAATAAGTACTTCATTATCATAGGCTTTATCAACTTCTTGTCCTGACGTTAAAGCAGATATTTCCTCTATAGTATACCCCTTATCTGCAACCATTTTATTTACTTTATCATAATATGCTTGAACTTTATTATTAACGTTGTTAAATTTGGTACCTTTACCTCCGTTACTACTACATCCTACAAATAATACCATAGCAATTACTACAAAAAATATTTTTTCAATTTTTTTCATTCTATATTCCTCACTTATCTGTTCATAAATAGTATATTATCATATATATTAATCACTAAAATTTATATATTAACTTAATTACCCTCTTTTTTAGCTTTAATATATACAAAGTTATTATAACCATTACAATTACATGAAATAATAATAAACATAGCGTACCATAGAATTTCATACTATCTCTTACTTTTAGAGGGTTTAATGGATTTATATATATTGTCTTTTTTTGATTCTCTTTTTTCCAATAAAAGTTAAAACCTCTTGTTTATATCCATAGGTTTTTCCTTCATATCTATATGAATATACAACATATTTTGTTATGCTCGTATGATAACCATCAACATCATCTACTTCACCAATCTCTTTAATTAAATCATCAATCCGAGCTGATACTTTAACAAAATTCTTAGTTTCATTAATGTATGTTAAGAACATAATTAAGCTAAAAAATATCATAATAATTGTATATATAAGTAATATATAATAAACCTTTAAGTTTTTAGTACCCATTTCCACTTGTATGTTCATAGTTCATCTCCTCTCCCATTAGACGAAAAACTAAATAATATATTGATTCCTTAACAATAACTTTTCTCCATTCTTGAATACTATTTATTAATAATTAATTTTTTAGCATCTTCATACCACATATATAATAACGCTGTACCTCTATTTATAGTAATAGTATGAGTACATCCTTCATCAACACAATCATCAAACACTTCTCTACCATTTAGTTCATATTTTTTTTCTTCAATATTACCCCAATAATTATACATTGCTGTTCTAGATCCTAATAATTCATTTCCATCAAAGTAATATCTAATATTCCATTCAGTACCAGTAATTGATGGATTTTCTAAAGATATTACATCTCCTGCACTTAAATTAATTTTCATTAGGGGATTATGATTTAATTCTGTAACTTTAAAAAATTTATAAAAATCATCTACGTCCTCTACTCCATCTGAATTTTCATCTAAAACAAACTTTAATTCACCTGAAAGTAACTTTATATCCAAAAGGTCACCTTTCCGCATATGTATAGGGTATGTAGATATATCAGAAGAGTTATTTTCGTCTAATTGCATATTTTTTGACATAGAAACACCATTATAAATATTAGGTTTAATATAATATTCTATCGTAGAACCTTCTTTATGACAACTAATCAATGTTTTATCTTCTACAAGACATTCGAATCTATAACTTTTACCGACTTCTAGTTGTATACCATTTTTATTTATAATGTTATCCTTAATATTTAATTTTAATGATAAATAAGTAGTATCCCCTTTTACAATATTAAACTCTTGTTCGTGAATGTCATATCCTTTTGCTTTAACTTTCAAAATGTATGTTCCAGGAAGTAACCCTCTAAACTTATAATATCCATTATTATCAGTTTTAACTGTATTTTTTTTATCTCCATCTTGCCATATTTCTACTACAGCTCCACTAATAGCACTATCATTTAACACATCATGCACATGCCCTTCCAATTTACCACTACCATAAGTACAATTATTAATAGAATTCCAGTTTTCAAAATGATAATTTTTTCTAAATATACTATTATTTTTATCCCATATACTTTCTTCAAGCACATAATTATATACATTTTTCAAAAATGTAGCTAACATAGTATCAGGTGTTAACTCCCATTTAGCATATAAAAATAATGTCGTATCAGCACAAATTAGAGGAGGATTTTCATTTAAACGAGGTTCTAAAGTAACATCAAACGCTGGTCCTGATTGAATATCAAAGCCTACTAAATCAAAGTTTTTTAATGCTGTTAAATTAGCACCAAGTTCTATACCAAAATTTCCCTTCCCCGCAATATTAATTGGTTTAAACTTTTGAGTCATATCACACAAATTTCTAAAATTTCCATTTTTATATTGAAATCCTTGTGTTGATTCAATTGTATAATTAATTTTTGCTTCTCCAGTAGCTGTATAAGTTACAGAAAAAACAAAATCAATTGATAATTCAGCATTTAACCTAACAGATACTCTACCAATTTCCTTACTTCCACTAATTTTTTCTATTGTTCCACTACCATGTGTAACATTTTCACTATTTTCAATTTTTGCTTCAATTCCGCCTTCAATAGTTGCTTTTTCTGTAATAGATAATGTAAATTCTTTCACATCTATATTAAACCAATTAAATTTGGCGTTTAAACGAGCAGTAACATTTGGAACTTTAATTTCAACTTTTCCACATAGCTTAACCTTATCAGTTAATTTATAACCATCACCAAAATTTATTTTAATTTTGCCAGGAATGAAAATACTTCCACCCATTTTTTTTCTTGCCTGTAATTCATCACTTGAATCATAATAAAATTCAACACCATCTAGAAAACATTCGATATTTTTCTCATCTATTTCCGTACCAATTCCCTCGAAATCAATTGATTTCAATATTTTTGATACATCATTAGGTTTACTTGCATTTATCTTTAATAAATTATCATTTTCCTTTATTACTTGTGTTGCAACCAAGGCGATAGAGTTTAAATTATCTTCTGTTTCAGGCAAAACAAACGCTGTTTCATTTTTTATTTTTTTTGTTTGTTCATTATAAGGTAATTCCACAATATAAGTTCCATCTTTATTTTCAAATATAGAATATTTAAGACCTTGTATTTCATCCACTAAAACACCTTCAGCATATTCTATATTTTCATGAGGATTATCTCCAATATTTGCTGAATCATTTACTTTTTTTATCACTTCTAAAACATGATTAATTTCTATTAAAGTTATAGTTTTATTTGGATAAAACATATTATCAATTAATTGCAAATATCCATCACTAATTGCTATGTAATCTTGACTAGGATATTTTAATTGTTCCATATCAAAACAGAAATCTTTCACTTCTGGACGATTCACATATCCCATAGCATTCGCAACCGTTACCGCAACAAACTCTCTAGTCGCATAATCATTTGGTGAAAATAGTATCATATTATCTTCATCAGCTTTTAAGTCTATAATACCATGTTGGATAGCTGTTTCTATTTTACTAGCGTCATTTGCTTTATCAAAATCATCAAAGCTATAACGCTCAAATTCACTTGTTAATTGTAAGTTATCTACTAATTTTGTTATCCACTGTTCCCTTGTAACTTCCCCTTCATCAACAACTTCACCATTTTCCATTGTATATCTTACTAGAATCTCAAGAGGATATGTATTGTTACCAAACTTAACATTCTGTGTTAATTTTATTTCCTTTGTATTAGGGTGTTCCGTTTGAGCATTTACAGAACTTACAGAAAAACTACTAACTACCATACTTGAAATTATTGCTAAAACCATTACCTTTTTTAACTTATTTTTATTTTTCAAAAATAATATTGAAAATAAGCTTAATCCAGCAATTCCTATTAATCCCGTAATTGGTGATATATCACCTGTATTAACGCTGCTATTTATATCGTTTGGATTATCTTCACTTGGTTTAATAGTAACTTTTCCATTGCTTCTTTCAACTATAACCTTATATTCCTTTATTTCATTTGCTTTTAATAATGGAATATTAAATGCAGTTTTTTCACTTGAAGATAGTTGTTCTGGAAGTGATATGTTTACTTCAACATCCTTCATATCATATCCATTAGTATTTTTGATACTAAGAACTACAATGGCTTTATCTTCATCCTTATAACTCTCTTTATCTGTTATTGTAATTACTTCTAAACCATCCTGCGATGATGTTTCAGCAAATACATTTACTGTTGTTATGGATATCACCATTAAAAAAACAGTAAAAATTGAAAATACTTTTCCTAAAATTTTTTTCATTTCTTTTTCCTCCCTGATGTAATTTTTTAGAATAAAAGCATTAAATATTGGAAATACTAGATATAGAAATAGCAAGGGATTTCGTAGAATATTTAATTCTACGAAATCCCTTGCTATTTTAATGATTATAATGAAATTGACCATAATTTTGACCATTTATAATTGTGATAATAATTCCATTTGTTTTACTTTATGCGTTTCTGTTGAGTGAACATAAATAGACATTGTAGTTGAAACATTAGAATGACCCAATATTTCACTAAGCGTTTTAACATCCATACCAAGTTCAATACACCTAGTTGCAAATGTATGGCGCAATGCATGAAAATTAATCGTTTGTATATTGATTAATTTAATTGTTTTTTTAAATTGATACTGAATTGTCCGAGGATCAACCATATCCCCATTTTTATTTACAAATATATAATGATTATTTGTTATTTTTTCTTTTTCATAATAAGTTTTTAATATAGAATATAATACCGAAGATATCGGTATTTTTCTTTGTGCATTTTTTGTTTTTGGAGATGTAATAACCAAGGCTGTTTTTGTTATTTGATGACTTTTATCTTTTCTTTGAACCCTTTGAACTGTTTTATTAACAATAATATACTTATTCACAAAGTCAATATTTTCCCATTTAAGCGCACATAATTCACCAATTCTTAGTCCCGTATATAAACATATTAGAATGGCTAATGAAATCATATCTAATTTATTTTTAGTATAAGTTTCTAAAATACATTGTTCATTTCTTGATAATACTTTAATATTTTTAGCTTCATTAGTTGGCATATCTATTTGTAAATAAAATTCTTTAATATAATCTTTTTTTTGAGCAAATAGTATCGTTGATTTGATTACATAGATGATACTTTTAATTGTGCTAGATGATAATTTTTGCTTTGTTTGTTTATTTTTTAAGTTCATCAATGTCACTATTGTTTCTTGTATTATATTGTTAGATAATTCATCTATATATGCTTCCCTTAAAATAGAACTAATATAATTTTCATATAAATTGAGATATTTGTTGTAAGTGGATTCTTTGATAAAGTTTTGTTTATATTTTATCCACTGATTAAAAACCTCATCAAATTTTATTTTTTTATCTTGTTTGATTTTATCAGGCAAGTGTATATCATGTTTTATTTGCTCTTTTAACTTAGCTTTTACCTCTCTGTATGACCTTGCGTATATTGATTTATATATCGTTTTATCATGAATTCTAGCTTTAATATAGCGGGCTTCCCAGCGTCCGTCTTTTCGTTTATGGATATTTTCTCCTCTTCTTGACATATTATTTTGACCCCTTTCTTGACCATAAATAATTTATGATTGTATAAAAATGTCGTCAAGTTACTTAAAAAACGGGAATTTTGTTGCAAAATACGACATAAAATGGGATAATTTAAATGGTTACTAGTAAGAATTAGTTATCGTAGAATTAAATATTCTACGAACTAACAAGATAAATTTAGTCAGTATATTAATATGTAATGTTTATAAAAAGTTGCTATATATTTTGATAAAAAAACAGTGAAGCTACCGTTTGCGGTAATCACTGTTTTTCGTCATTGTAGAATTATCGAGTAATATATCTTTGTGCCTATCTATAAAAGCAATGGTAGACACAATTGTCGTAGCGTCGATAGCCCCTATCAAATTACTTAAGCGTTCTTCATTCCAAAATATATCATCAAGAGAAGCAAGTGAACATGATACTTCTTGTATTGGTAAAGCAACCCAATTATAACTATCTGTATGTCCCACCAGCATATTAAAATGTGTACTTCTTGCTTCAATAGATGCTTCATAATAATTTTCATAATTAGTAATTGATTTCAAACTAGCTTGCCATGTTTCCTTTTTATTATTTAAAGTTATAGAGCATTTTATTTTTATATCGTCTTCCATACAACCTACCTCCTTTATAATAAACTGTATGTAAATAGGTTTTAGAAGATTAATATTATTTTTCTGTTACAAGAATTTTTCCTATCTATTAAATTTAGAATATAGTTGATACTTGTATAGGATAATAAATTGAAATATCAATCTATATAAAATAAAAAAGTCTTTAAATTTAAAGGCTTTTTTATGTATGTGTATGCGATATTTTTAGTTGTGTATTTTGAACCCCAGCCGTCGGTCCTGTTGCTCCATCAGCTCCTGTATTTCCTGTTGCCCCTGTTGGCCCCTTTGGACATCTTATAATAATCGGGGCTTTACAACGACAATAAGGACAACATATACATCCATTATAATTACAATATCTCATTTTTTCACCTCCTTTATCTAATATTAATATATGTACTTTCCATAATAGTTACTAAGGCATTAATCTCAAAAAAGTAAAAACTCTTTAGTTTCCTAAAGAGCTTTTACTAATCCTATTAAAATATAGTTTATTGTGTAAATAAGCATGATCATTTGGTTTACACTTTCCAGCCAATTCATTATAGTGTTCAGCTGTTTCATAATTACTCAATTTATCATAACATAAACATAATTGCATATATGGTATATAGTTGTAACAATCTGGTGATACAAATGCCCCAGATGTATCATCTCGCTCGCAAGATAAAGCTACTGCACTCCAATAAATTGATTGTTCATATTGTTTTAATTCAAAAAAGTATTTACCTAAATCACAACATACTTCAGCACGTGGAAGATCATAACATAGACTTTTTAATAACCAGGATATAGCTTCTTGCATATCCCCTATGTTATGATAACAATATCCTAAAAATTGACATGCTGAAATATTATTTTCTACCCAACCTCTTTTTGTATTTAAAAATCTTTTAAATTCAGCTATTGCTTCATGATATAACTGATGATAAAACAACTCTCGAGCATAATAAAAAATTTCTCTAGGTGTGAAAACTATACCTTGATTTAACTTTTCTCTAAATATTCTTAAATTACGATTTGCATCACTACTTTTTATTTTACTATGAGTTATTGCAATATCACTATAAAGAATCTTACCTCTTGGACTTATTACTTCATGAATAAATCCCTCCCATTTAAAATTATCTTTTCTTCTTAATAATCTTTCACGATAATAAGTAAAAGTTGGTTTGTTGTTATGATCAAATTCAGCATTATACTTTAACATAACAACAGAAGTATCATTAGATAAAGTTTTCTTTAAATTAATCAAATCCTCTCGATTTTCTTCACTAATAATATCATCTGCATCTAACCACATACAATAATCCATTGTAGCCTTTGAAAAAGAATAATTACGGGCTTTTGCAAAATCATCACACCATACAAAATCATATACCTTATCAGTATACTTCAAAGCTATTTTTTTAGTCTGATCAGTTGATCCTGTATCTACAATAATTATTTCATCAGCTATACCTTCAACTGATTTTAACGCTCGCTCTAATACCTCTTCTTCATCTTTTACAATCATACATAAACTAATTGTTATCATATATTTCACCAATATAGTATATGCTATTTATAACAAAATGTGAATTCCAAATAACCTTAAACACTATTAATAATAAAAGATATTCTAATTAAAGAACATCTTTTATTATATGATTTTAGTAGAACAATCTTCTAGATTAATTACTTCATCAACAATCGGTAAATAAAAATCTGGTTCATGACTAACTAGAATAACACTTCCTTTATAATTTTTTAAAGCATTTTGTAAAGATTCTTTAGCATCAACATCTAAATGATTAGTTGGTTCATCAAGAACTAAAACATTTGCTTCACGATTCATAATTTTGCATAATCTTACTTTAGCATTTTCACCACCTGATAATACTTTCATCAAAGATTCAATATGATCAGTTGTTAAACCACATTTTGCTAACATCGCTCTTATTTCACCATTATTTCGATTTGGAAATTCTTCCCATAAATAATCTAGTGCTTTTTTAGACGAAGCTGCCTCTTCTTGTTCAAAAAAACCTATTTCTACAAATGGATCTTTTTCTACTTTACCACTATATGCTTTTTGCATTCCAATTAAAGTTTTAAGTAAAGTAGTTTTCCCTAAACCATTAACACCTTTGATTGCAACCTTTTTATTTCTTTCAAAAACAAGATTCATTGGTTTAGTTAATGGAGTATCATAACCAATCACTAAATCTTTGCACTCAAACAATACTTTTCCTGGGGTTCTAGCTTCAAGAAAAGAAAAAACGGGTTTAACTTTTTCTTTCGGTTTTGAAATCAAATTCATTTTATCTAATTTCTTTTGCCTAGAACTAGCCATATTTCTAGTAGCTACACGAGCTTTATTTCGAGCAATAAAATCTTCTAAATCCGCAATTTCTTTTTGTTGTTTTTGATAATCAGCTACTTGCTGACGTTTTTTTAATTCTACTTGTTGCAAATAATAATCATAATCACCTTTATAACGAGTTAATATACCATCTTCTAAATGATAAATAACATTAATAACCTTATTCAAAAAACTTACATCATGACTAACTAAAATAAATGCATTCTCATAATTCTGTAAAAAACTTATTAACCAACTAATATGATTTTCATCTAAATAATTCGTTGGCTCATCAAGAATTAAAATCATTGGATTCTCTAACAATAACTTAGTTAATAAAACTTTAGAACGCTGTCCTCCAGATAAAGCATCTACAGGTTTATCCAAACCAATATCATTTAATCCTAATCCTCCTGCCACTTCTTTTATCTTAACATCAATCGTATAAAAACCACCATGATCTAAAATCTCTTGAATTTCACCAACTTCGTCCATTAATTTATTCATTGTCTTATCATCACAATCAGCCATTTGCTCATACATTGATAACATTTCTTGTTCTAAATCATAGTAATATTTAAAAGCATCTTGCAATACTTCATAAATAGTTTGCCCTGGCTTTAATACTGTATGTTGATCTAAGTACCCAGTTGTAATTCTTTTACACCACTCAATTTTACCTGAATCTGGAGCAAGTTTCCCTGTAATAATATTTAAAAAGGTTGATTTCCCTTCACCATTTGCTCCAACAAGACCAATATGCTCCCCATTCAACAATCTAAAACTTGCATTTTCTAAAATTGTTCGTCCCCCAAAATCATGACTAACATTTTCTACATTTAATATACTCATCTTCTACCTCACAATAAAAAGAAGAAACTAATCTTCTTTAATCTTGTATATTATTATACATTAAAATTCTTCACTGTCGAGTCTATTCATTTGAGTTTTAAAATATATGAAAAAAATAACAATTAATAAAGGAATCCATTATGTTTTTATTTAATAAACAAAGTAATATGAATAATTCTTTTGTATATAGTATTAGGAGGTATTTTCTATGTCAAAACAATTTTGTAATGATTTTAAAAATGATGTTCTATTCAAGTATTTATTATGTGATGACTTAGACCCTGACTGTATTTTTATGTTAAAGCTCTTTATCGAAAATATCCTTAATATTAAATGTCATCAGATCACTGTCCTTAATCCTGATCTTAACCCTAAATATGTAAATGATAAAGATATGGTTCTTGATGTTAAGGTAAAGACTACTAATGGAGATATCATTGATATTGAAATGCAGAACTCCACCTTTTCCAAAAGTCATTACTGCCGTTTCCAGCAGTATGGCGCTACTTTACTTGCATCACAAAAGGAAAAGGGAAAGGATTATACAGAAACAGCACATCCAGTATATCAGATCATCTTTATCGATGATATTGATAAGGATAATCTGAAACTTATTGATACATACAGAAGTATCAATGATGAAGGAATGGTAGAAAAGTATAATCTTACAACCAGAAGCTATGTCCAGCTGCCATATATAAATATTATCAGGAAACAGAAAGGATTAAAAAGGATGACAGGGATAGAACTGGCACTGTACATATTTAAAAACGGAATAGATAATGATATAATTGGTTTAACAGACCAGGGAGTGATAAATATCATGAAAAAGAAGTTGGAAAAGTTTAATGAAGAAGCCAAGTTAAGAGATATGTATTATAAGAGAGATTTAAACAGGGCAGCAAATGAATCAGAAAAGCAGGAAATATATGAAAAAGGAAAAATTGAAGGAAAAGCTGAAGGAAGGGTTGAAGGTGAACTAAAAAGAACTGTTGATCTAATTGAAGCAAGATATGGGATAAGAGAAGAGGAATGGGTATTATCACTGAATATTAAGCAGTTAAAAGCAATTGACAAAATAATTTTTAAAGAAGAAGAGTATCAAATGTTTAAACAGTTAATAGAAAAGATAAGTGAATAGTAAATATTATTAGAATTAAGCAAATTTATTATTGGTAAGAAAGTGATGAAAGAAATGTAAAATTACCACTTCGCTTTCTTTTTTTCTATAACTAGATTTTAGTTTTAAAATATGGATATGTACTATAATTTGAAGCAATTTTATCTCAATACTAATCTTTTTATACTTGATATATATTTTTAATTTTTATAATGTGATATAAAACAATTGACTTACTTCATAAAAAACAATGAGAACCACGACTAAACGTTCAGCAAAAACGCATTTAGAAATAGAAAGTCGTGAACATTAAAAAATAGCCAAGATGAGACCATCTAGACTTCGCCTATTTAATTATTTTTATATAATTGCTCTAATTAAGTTTTAGTATTTAACTGTAAAACCTTTGTTCGTTTATATAAAAACATTTATAATATCATTAGGAGGTTCGTTATGTTTAAATATGGTATATTAAGTACTGCATCAATTATTGATCGTTTTGTTGCAGGAATAAGAGAAAGCAAAGATGGTCATGTTCAAGCTCTAGCTTCAAGGACTTTAGACAACGCCAAAAAGGCTGCTAAAAGATTAGATATTAATAATTATTATGGTAGTTATGAAGAATTATATAAAGATAATGATATTGATATTATTTATATCCCTACTGTTAATGGATATCATTATCGTGATTGTAAAAATGCTTTAAAACATCATAAACATGTTATTGTTGAAAAACCTTTTACTTTATCAATTCAGGATGCTAAAGAATTATTTGATTTAGCAAAAAATAATAATTGTTTTTTAATGGAGGCACAAAAAGCAGTTTTTTTACCATCAACTAATAAAGTTAAGCAATTAATTGATGATAAAATAATTGGTGAATTGAAATATATAGAATTTAAAGCAGGATTTCCAGGACAATATGATTACGATCATTGGATGTACAATTTATCTTTAGGTGGTGGAACCCTTAATGCTAGTGCAACCTATACGATTGAATATCTACAATTTTTATTCAATCAGCCTCATCTTCAAATTGATGGCAGTTGTATAAAGAGTCCAACAGGTACAGATGAAATTTGTAGTTTCCAATTAAAAGTAAACAATTCTATTTTAGTTTCATCAACTATTGCGATGAATGTAAACTTAATAAATGAAGCTGTATTTTATGGTGAACTAGGTTATATTGTTGTTCCATACTATTGGAAATCAAATCAATTAGATTTATATCTTTATAATGGTGATCATCAACATTTTGATTTTTCTTATCAAAGTGAATTTGTATATGAAATTGAACATATTCATAATTGTTTAAAAAATAATCTGATTGAAAGTCCTGTTATGAATAAAGAAAAAACATTTGAAACAATCAAACTAGTCAATCAGCTATATCAAAAATGGCAATAAGAGGTACAAAGTTACCTCTTATTTTATATTTTATCCTTTACTACTGAAGAATAAAGTGCCACCCCAAATATAATTAATCCGCCTAATAATTCTCTCACCCCTAAAGTTTCTTTCAACAAAACATATGCAAATACAATACTATATACTGTCTCCATTCCAGATATAATTCCTGCTGTTTGGACCTTTACCTTTTTTAAACTACTAACATAAATACTATGAGCTAATGCTGTACAAATAATTCCTAAAAATATAAGTGCTAATAAATCTGTAGCGTTTGGTACCGCTTTAACAATAAATAAAGCTGGAAACAAAGTAATTGCTGCTATCCCTTGTTCATATAAACAAATTATTCTTCCTGAATATCTATTAGAAAAATAACGGTTCATTAAACATAAAACAGCATAACTTAACGAACCCATCAAACCTATGATAATTGCTAAAGTTACTTGATTATCTAATGTAAATTCAGGAATTGTAATTAATATTCCTAAAAACATAATCAATGCTAGAACAATATCTTTTACTCTTAATCTTTCCTTATATATAATCGGCTCAAGAAAGGTAACAAAAATAGGAAATGTAGAAAAAGTAATTGTTCCAATTGCAACTGTAGACATTTGAATAGTTTGTAAAAAAGTAAACCAGTGAATTGCCATTATAATCCCAGCTATTATCATTAACGCATAATCTCGCTTATTAGCTAAAAGTATTTTTTCTTTTTTTACTAAAATAATTATTAATAAAAAAATTGAAGAAAAAAATACACGACCAAATGTAACTATAACAGCAGGAAGTGAAACAAATTTACCAATTATACCTGCTAACCCAAATAACATTACTGCTAAATGTAATAAAAAAATTTCTTTATTCTTCATATTACTACTCCATTCATTATAATTACTACCTAACTTTTATAATACGATATAATAAACTGCATTTCTACTACAACAATAATTTGAGTTTCACGATTCATATAAGACAGCAGATTTCTTAATCATGACATACCCATCATAATTTAAAAATCTTGGCAATATTTACCAAGATCAATCACTAAACATTAAATCACATATATAATAATACATAAAAAATGAAATACACTTCCTAATAAAATCCATAGATGCCAAATACTATGCATATAACGATACTTATTTTGAAGTCCATAGAATATCGTACCTACTGTATATGCAATCCCACCAAGTACAAGCAATATAATACCACTATATCCTATAGCTAAAGGTAATAAATTAAATTTAAAAATAATACACCAGCCCATTGCTAAATAACAGATCATTGAAAACTTTTCGTTGCTTTCAATATCTATTGCATTTAAAACAATACCTAAAACTGTACATCCCCATACAACAGCAAAAATTATCCAAGCCCAAAATGAATCTATTGGTCTAATTGAACATAATACAATCGGTGTATATGTTCCTGCAATTAAAACAAAAATCGAACAGTGATCCATAATTTGAAACACCTTTTTACTCTTTGAATTTGGTGATAATCCATGATAAATACTACTCATAGTATATAAAAGAATCATCGAAATACCATATATTATCCCTGAAGCTATTCCATAACCATTTCCTCTAATCGCACCAAATACAATACACAGCACTAATACAGCTATTCCAAAAGCTCCACCAACAATGTGAGTAACCATATTAAATATTTCTTCACCTCGTGTATAATCTGGTAATACACGATCATCTAATTTTGTCCTCTTCATTAAATCACCCCAATTCATAATTATGAATCATATTTTAAATTAATGTCTAATTAAATTTATCATCTTTTTATTGGTTATATTCTACTCTCTAAATTATTTTATATCAATAATAATTATTATACTTTATAAACTAGAAGAGGCAATATCTAAATCAGATATGCCTCAATAAATTTTCTATTCAAATATATTTATACTTCCTTCAACTTCTGTTAAAGCACCTGGTATCAATTCACATCCAAGAATAAACTGATCAGGAATCTCAGTGTTATTTACAATTTTAAATTCACTTATTTGACGATATCCAAACTTTCCATAATAATTTGGATCTCCAACTAAAAACACAGCTTTATAACCTATCCTTAAAGCTTCTTTATGTGCATATTTTATTAAAGCTCCACCTATCCCATTATTTCGATTCTCTAATTTCACACATAATGGTGCTACAAGCAATCCTAAATAATCACCATTATTTGTATCAATAACTTGGTGAGTCATCATGATATGACCAATTAACTCGTTTTCATTTTCACAAACAAATTCGAGTTCAGGAATAAAATTATTACTATCACGTAATTTTAATACAAAATCTTGTTCATTACCATCTGATACCTTTGCTGTTTCAAATGCTGTTTTTACTAATTGATAAATATTTTGATAATCTTTTACATCAGCTAATCTAAATTTCAATTTCTTTCTCCAATTTTATAATATTACTTTTTTCATTAAATAATTATTAATATTTACTCCATCTAATTCAACAGTTTGCTCTTTAACTACTTTATAACCTCTTTTTTCAAAGAAGGGTTTGGCAGTAATTGAAGAATGAACTGTCAACTCTTTTATTTCTTTGTTGTAATTCTCTAATTTATCACAAAGTAGTGTTGCTATATGTCTTCGCTGATAATTTTTATGAACATATAAATGATCTAAGTAACCATTTTTATCAATATTTCCATATCCAACAATTTTATTATTTTCAATAGCTACAATTGTATATAATGACTTAAAAAAGTCATCTTTTTTTAAAAGAACATTTCGGCGATTAGACCATACCCTAATTTGCTCATCATTATAATCATATTTATTTATTGTTGTAATTGTTTCATAAAACAATTCGCAAATTTCTTTTAAATCAGAAGACTGGTATTCTCTAAATTTCATTTTTCTTACCACTAACAATAATTTTATATATTTTACTTTTTACCATTGCAATATCTTCATTACATAATAATGGTAATAAATCTATTAAATCTTCTTTATCATAATCCCACCATTTTAATTCTTCCAATAATTCTATCATTTCATCATCAAAACGCTTCTTTATTACACGTGCAGGATTCCCTCCAACAACACAGTAAGCAGGAACATCTTTTGTTACAACAGAATAGGCAGCAATAATTGCTCCATTTTGAATTTTAACGCCTGGCATAATTACACTTTCACGTCCAATCCAAACATCATTACCTACTATAATATCCCCTTTACGTGGCAATTGCTGTAAATGAGGTGGTGTCTTATCTTTCCATACCCCTCCAAATACATTAAAAGGGTATGTTGAAATACTACTTATTCGATGATTTGCACTTCCCATAATAAATTTCGTTCCACAAGCAATTGAACAAAATTTACCAATAATTAATTTATCTCCAAATTCAGGCCAATTAAATAATACATTATTTTTTTCAAATCCAGTTGGGTCAACTGGATCATCATAATAAGTATATTCTCCAATAAATATATTTGGTGCTGTAATAACATTTTTGATATAACATGATGTTTTATACTGATTAGGATAAACATCATCTGGATTTGGTATATTTTTCATTTTATTTTTCTCCTTTTTATTCATCACATCCTTCCACCTATAAATACCGTTGCTACTGCTTTTAACATCCTAATTTTTTTCATCTTAACTTTACATTCCTTTCCGCCTACGGCTCCAAGGCACACATTGTGATGAATAA
>ERZ777306.2745-NODE-2745-length-21157-cov-7.488342_pt1 | contig 21157 bp, 17 predicted proteins | sample MGYA00374966_ERZ777306 | MGnify/ENA primary metagenome ERZ777306 (study PRJEB29329, sample SAMN06343882) | mouse gut metagenome | isolation source: Mouse cecum | place: Austria: Vienna | collected 2014-11-15 ...
ACGTCTGAAAAATCTGATGGACTGAAAGGAGCCGCCTATGGCAAACAAACTTCCCAACGCTACCGCAGGCATGACCTTCCCCCGGCCCAAGCCGGACACCCCGCCCTCTATGGTAAAGAAAATCGGCAAAACCACCTACCTTGTATGGGCGCATTTCAGCGAAACCAGCACTGAAACGATGGAGGACAAAATCAAGCGTATGCTCCGCGAGGAAGTCCGCCAGATGATGGCTGACGAATAAGCCCAACATAGCCAGAGCAGAAATAATATTGCTCCTGCTCTGGCTACTGTTCTTGAAATGCGGAGTGACTTGTGGTAAGATACGCATAGAGAGATTTGAATTTACGGATGATAGAAAGCGTGGAATGGCTTTGACTTTGGAAGAACAGAAACGCCAGGAAGATTTACAGCGCCTGCGCGGCTTGCGCCCTATTGATGATGATTTTATGCGTTGCCTGTTCAAAGACAATATTCCCCTTGTTGAACTGGTGCTACGTATCATTACAGGTAAGCCGGATTTGATTATCACCAACTGCCAGACGCAGAAGGATATGAAACGGTTGGGCGGGGCGCGGTCTATCTGTTTGGATGCCTATGGAACGGATACTGCCGGGAAAAAATATGACATGGAAATTCAACGGGAAGATAAGGGGGCAGACCCACACCGGGCCAGATACCATTCCAGTGTGATGGACGTAGAAAACCTTGATGCCAGGCAAGACTTTTCTAAACTGCCGGACACTTATACGATTTTCATCACGGAAAAGGATTTTTTCGGTAAGGGTGAGCCAGTCTACTTTATTGAGCGGATAAATATTACCACGGGTGAACCATTTGCGGACGGAGAACATATTCTCTATGTGAATGGCGAGTATCGAGGAGCCTCTGATATTGGAAAGCTGATGCACGACTTTAACTGTACTGATGCCGATGATATGAATTTTGAACTGATGGCAGAACGCACGAGGTATTTGAAGGAGAATCCGAAAGGGGTGAACGAGATGTGCAAGGTGATTGAAGATATGCGTACTCAGGAGCGGAAAGAAACCATGACCGAGATTGCACTTCGTATGTTGTGTGCGGGCAGATATGCCCTTGAAGAAATTGTCAACATTTCGGGCCTCTCTCTTGACGAAGTGAAAAACTTGCAGATAGGACACAATGCGTAAATAAGCATCCTAATCAGAGCCGGGAACTTGTGAACAGGTTCCCGGCTTTTGCTGTGTCGATTTTTGAATATTCTGTGAATAGTATTAAAAAGTCCTTGACAACAAGCAACAGGAGATACCGGTTCTGCAGCAGAATGAGACAGAAAAAGAATTCCGGCTGTCTCCTTTAATCCGGTCTGTTCGTATGGATATTTTTTCTGTGGATGAAGAGGAAACGGTTTATAATACAGAAATGCAGGATAAAAAGAGAAATGATCTTGCGAAACGAAGCCGGTATTATCAGGCACTTATGGATACCTCGCTCCTGGAACCGGGAATTCCCAATTATAATTGCCTGAATCAGACCTACCTGATTATGATCATGACATTCGATCTGTTCGGATATGGGAAATATTGTTACACTTTTACATCGAAGTGTGAAGAAGTGGCGGATTGCAGGCTGAACGACGGGGCAGTGCGGATTTTTTTGAATACCCGTGGGGAAAATGCAGAAGACGTATCCGAGGAACTTGTACATTTGCTGCACTATCTTGAGCATACGACAGATGCTGTGGCAAATGGTTCAGAGAGTGAACGGATACACAGGCTTCATAAACGTGTACGTAAGGTAAAGTCCAGCGAAGAGATTGGAGTGAAATATATGCAGGCATGGGAAGAACGATATTACGAGAGAGAGGAAGCAAGGGAAGAAGGCAGAGCGGAGGGCATCGCAGAAGGCAAAACAGAAGGTATTGCGCAGGTGGTTTCTGTGCTGATTGAGACCTACATGGAAGTAGGAATGGCGGAAGCCGAAATAAAGCAGAAATTGATACAAAAACTGCAGATTGAGGAATCGGATGCAGAGCAATATCTGAAGCAATACCGGAATCTGTAAAATAAGAGGAAATATTTATTTAATTTTACTTAATTGTATTCATTTAATTACAAGGTTGGATCAATTTAACAAAATAATCCATTGCAGGACTGCACCATTTGTTTTTATTGTATCCACACACCGCAGAGATTTGAGCCTCTGAAGTATCTGTTTTGATCTCCACTAAGTCGCCATTCTTTAATTCCTCCTGTACTGTAAAGGTTGGCAGGAAGGAAATTCCTACGTTATGTTTCACCAAACTTTTGATGGTATGTATGCTCCATAGTTCGATCGTGTAATCAAGCATTATTGACTTTTGCTGTAAATATCTCTCAAAAATTTGTCTGAAGATACAGGTTTGCTTATTTATAATAAAGGGCACCGGAATCTTTTGGTTTGGAGTGGTAAAATCAGGATATAATCGTTTTAGTTCGGGAGAGGCTACTAATGTCAGAGCGTATTTTCCAAACGGAAATGTTGTGATATTATCGCCAAATCCACCGACCTCTTCATAAAAAATACCCAAGTCTAAAGAGCCTTTGAGAAGCGCATCGCGGATATCATAACAATTCATGGATTGTAAAAACAGCTTTGTATTAGGGGCATGCTCATGAAAATCCTTTAAGACAGAGGGCATACGATAACAGAGCAGTGTTTCTCCAATACCCATTCTTAAACTTCCTTTATATTCACCCAGATCAGTTTCGAAGCAGCGCAGCCTGTCAATGGACAGCAATACCTCCTCTATGATTGTCTGAAACGTTTGCAAGTATTTTAGTTCCATAATCTTTCCCCTTTATTAAATAATATTGAAGTATTTATTTAAAAACATTAATTTGATTTAAGTGATTAACAATGGTCTTGTAACAGCAAAGATACGATATAACAAGCAGCAAGCGGCAGAAAACGAAGAAGGCGGGGAAGAAAAATGCGGAATGTACTTGAACTGGCGCAAATGAAGGAGATTAAAATCTGTATGGGCATCATTGATGAGGGAAGGAGATTTCAGAATGAACAGGGATTTACACAGTGGACAGATGATTATCCTAACATAGATACCATCCGAAGCGATATTCAAAATACAAAAGGCTATGTCTTAAAAATGGATAACAGTATAGCCGGATATCTGTGTAATGATTTTGAGGGAGAGCCTGCATATGCCAATATTCAAGGAAACTGGAGGGCAGAAGAACCCTACGCAGTGATCCATCGGATGGCATTTCAAAAAGAATTCAGAGGAATCGGGCTGACAGAGATTGCGTTTACATTAATAGAAAGACTATGCGTCCAAAAAGGCATTTACTACATCCGAGTAGATACAGATTTCTGCAATGAGCGTATGCAGCATGTTCTGATCAAAAATGGCTTTGAAAAATGCGGTAAAATTATGTTCCAGGGAAGTGAGAAAATGGCGTTTGATAAATTGTTAGAAGTACAAAAATAAAGAATATACGTGCTTTCACAGAAAGATATATGTAGAGAGGATAGAGGCTGCATGCCAACCGATTGTTGCATGCATAATATTGAATGGGGCTGTTACAAAACGGCGAATCCACACGGTATATGGCATAAAGGTAAGAGGTACCAAGGCCATATGTTGTAGGAACGCTGTATTTTGCAACAACCCCATTTTGTTTCCCCGGTTTGAATCAGTATTTTTTAGTCCTTTTGCTTAAAATGAGTATAACTCAATTATTATAAAAAATAAATAAAAAAAACTCATTGACAAAAACGAAACCCGGTGGTAATATGAAGAAAATTGATTGAAATTTACTCAACATCATTCTATAATGAAAAAAATTCAAAAAATATTTATAGAATGAGGTGTAAATATGAATTGTCTTAGTTTAATTCGACAGCGATACGCAGGTATGTCTTCGGTAGAAAAGCGGATTGCAGACTGTATTCTTGCTGAGCCGGAAAAGGTGATGAATTCGCCGCTGGTATATGTCGCGAAGAAAGCGAAAGTATCAGAGGGAAGTGTTATTAATTTTTCCAATTCTCTTGGGTATAAGGGTTTTTCTCAGCTGAAGATTAATTTGGCTCAGTATGTATCGACCTACAGTGTACATGATGAGGTGACAAGAGAGGATTCACCAAAGCAGATTTTGCGGAAACTGATTAACCGGGCTATTGTATCCTTTGAAAGTACATACGATACGATTGGACAGGAGCTGCAAAGTGCGACAGATCTCTTAAGCAAAGCGGGAAAGATTGTAGTGGTTGGTGTAGGGCATTCGATGGTGATTGCAAAAGATATATCGATTCGCATGATGTGGCTTGGGCTTCCGGCGATTGCGGAGACAGATCCATTGCTGGCTGGGACGATGAGCACACAGATGAAGGAAAATGATGTAGTCTTTGCTGTTTCAAATTCCGGACGGACCAGGGAAGTACTGATGGTGGCCCAGACGGCCCACAGTCTTGGTGTGAAGGTGATCGGTCTTACGAGCTATCCCAACAGTCCGCTGGCCAAGCTCAGCGATGTGACGCTTGTTTCAGTATCAATGGAGGCGCAGGATTACCGCGAATCAACGACTGCCCGACTGACGCAGCTGATGATTGGAGACTGTTTGATTGATTGCCTGACGAATCGGATCAGCAACGAAGCGATTGTCTATCTGGACAAAAGAGTGGAGGTATACGAGCAGCATCGTGAGTCGATAAACTGATACAGTTCCAGAAAAGAACAGGAGCTTACAGTATGACGCAGGGAAAAAAGAAACCATTTCTGTTAATTTTTTTGATAGGATATTTGGCTTACAGCGCGATCTATGTAGCAAGACTTAATTTTTCGGTAGCGTCTGCGCTTTTGGAGGCAGGCGGTATCTTGGACAAAGCACAGATTGGTATAATCGGGAGTATTTTTTCCTTTACATACGCAGTTTCAAAAATACCAAACGGTTATATAGGCGATCGGTTTTCAAGCAGAAAGGTGATTGTAATCGGTTTGATGATTGTAAGCGTCAGCAATCTCCTGATAGGATGGTTCCCAGGGTTTTGGAGCATTGCAGCTTTGTGGGGGGTAAATGCATATGGGCAATCCATGCTTTGGGGGCCTATGCTTCGTACTTTTTCCGAGTGCTGTGAAGAGAAAAAAGCGAAAAAGGTCAGTCAGTTTTTAGTTTCTTCTGTGGCCGCAGGCAGTATTATTGGTCTTTGGCTTGCGACATACTGTGCATCGTATGGAAGCGCAGCTTTCTGCTTTTTGCTTCCGGGGTGTGTGACGGCTGTCATGGCTCTTGTGGTGAAGTTTTTTTTCGCGGATGCGGCCGGAGCGGCCAAGAGCAGGAAGGGTAGTATTGGACAGTCATTTCGAAATGTCTGGGGAGAACCAGAGTTTCGCCGGATAATTTTTCCGGCCATAGCACATGGAATGATAAAAGACAATATCAATGTATGGCTGGGCGTTTATTTTATTGATACGTTTCAGATTGATCTGGAGCGGGTGGCAGGGTATGTGTTTATTATTCCGGTGTTTGCGTTATTGGGACGCATGCTGTACCCTGCAGTTTACCGGATTTTGAAAAATGATTCTATGGTTTCCGGTTTTTCTTTTCTGTGTTGTGCTGTGGCTGCGGCCGTTCTTTGCACGGATGGTGTTTCTGCTTTGGTAGCAATGGTTTGTCTCGGGGTGCTGTCAGCGATGGTTGCTATGATAAATACGCATATGCTTTCTATATTTCCCACGATGTTTTCGGCAAAGGGGAGTCTGTCGTTTACAGCGAGCGTAATGGATCTGCTCACCTACACGGGCGCAGGTATCGGTTCTCTGATTTTTGGTATGCTGATTCAGTATTTTGGATTTAAAAGTATGTTTTTGATATGGGGAGCAGTTTCCGTGGCGTCGTTTTTGCTGCTGGAACTATTCCGCCGGTGCAGGCAGCAGCGCTAACCTCATGTTTATTTCAGTGAAACAGTGATCTCGTCCGGTCATTCTGCCGGATTCGGTCTTGTTTAAGTCGTTAAAGCCGGTTTTGACGAACGATAGAGAATCTCACAAAGAAAAACAAACAGAAAAGGAGAAAAACTATGAGAAAAAGTATGAAAACAAGGAAACGTATTGCTTCTGTACTTTGCATTTGCATGATGTGCGGGGCAGGAATGACAGCAGGGGCGCAGGAAAAGGTATACGAGATCAAAATGACGTCAACGGACCCGGGCACTACTGTATGGCACACAGAGCATCTTGCAATGGCAGACCGGATCAGGGAGAGGACAGACGGACATGTGGATATTCAGTTTTACGGAAACGGGGAAATGCTTGTTTACGATGAAGGTATTGAGGCTGTTATGAGCGACGCGTCAGTGTTTTACTTTACAGATCCGTCATTATTTGTGGACTACTGTCCACAGCTGAAGACAATTTGCGCCCCGTATCTGTGGGAAAATTATGCAGAGGTCGAGACTTTTAACGAGTCAGAATTATACCAAAATATCCTTGCAGAAGCGGCGTCACAGAATCTTCATGCAGTTTCACCGTTGACGGTTGTAGGCACGCGTCATATTCTGGCAGACAAGCCGATTACGTCTGTGGAGGACTGCAAGGGGCTTGCGATCCGTGTTCCGGGCAGTGAAATTTATGTGGATACGTTTGACGCTTTTGGCTGTAATTATCAGGGTCTGCCGTTTTCGGAAGTTTACAGTGCGCTGGAGACGGGCATGATTAGCGCAGTGGAAATCACAGCCGGCAACCTGGTCGGATTACGTCCGGATGAATCCATGAAAGGGGATAAATACTACTCACTGAACTGCCATATGGTAAATCTGGCCGGGATCTGGTGTGGCGAGGGCTTCTGGAATTCGTTGCCGGAGGAATATCAGCAGATCATTACGGAAGAAATAGCAGTATCCACGAAAGCAATCAATAAAACGGTTGATGATAATGCAGAAATGGATCTGAAAGCAATCGAAGATCTTGGGATTACGATTGTAGAGGTGCCGGATAAAACATCGTTCCAGGATGCGGTAGCGGGAATGAATGAGAAAATGGCAGACTGGGATGAAATCTCGGCAAAGGTGCGGGAGATTCGTGAAGCGCAGTAAGGCGATATTTGGTGTATGGGAAATGTTCCGTACTGTGAAAAAGGGGGGCTTTTTTTGGACAAGATCCTGAAAAAACTGGATATCTGTATTGAAGTAATTGGCTGCGTCGCCTTTGCTTTGATGATCGTTTTTACGATGGGAAATGTTTTGTCTGACTGGACTATTGGGAAACGTTTTGCGCAGCTGGATGAGATCGTACAGTCGTTTTTTGTATGGGTGACTTATGTGGGGATGGGAGTGCTGTATAAGAACGGCGAGCAAATGCATGTGGACTTTCTGGTGAATTTGCTGCCTGAAAAGCTGAGAAAGGTAAATGACGTTTTTGTAGATCTCTTTACGCTTGGGATTTCCTGTATCATGTTTTACCAGTCGTGGCTTTTGGCGGCAAAATCCATGAATAAAACGACGGCTGTTATGCGGATTCCTTATACGCTCATAGACTTTGCGCTTGTCATCGGTTTTTTTACGCTGGCGCTATATATTGTCGTGAGACTTATTTGGATGGTCAGAAATGGAGGAAAAGAAAATGGCTGATTATTTGCCGATTATCATTGCTTTTGCACTGATGTTTCTGAATGTTCCGGTAGCTTTTTCGCTGATCGCAGGTTCTCTGTACTATTTTGCGTTTGTTACGGATACCATGCCGCTTACCATGGTGGTTCAGAAGCTGGTGTCTTCCAATATGTCCAGTACGCTTTTGGCAGTTCCCCTTTTTATGATGATCGGGACCGTCATGAATTATGCAGGTATAACAAATAAGCTGATGGCTTTTTGCGACAGCCTGGTGGGACATAAAGTGGGAGGACTTGGACATGTAAATGTGCTGCTCTCTACGGTAAATGGAGGAATCTGTGGTTCTGGTACAGCGGATGCAGCCATGCAATGTAAGATTTTAGTGCCGGAAATGACGAAGCGCGGATATCCGCTTCCATTTTGTGCCGCAATCACAGCGGCCTCCGGGCTGATCGCCCCGATCATTCCGCCGGGCGCTGGTCTGATTCTCTATGGAATCATGACAGAGACCTCTGTCGGAAAAATGTTTATTGCGGGATATATCCCGGGGATTTTGATGTGTGTGTCGGAAATGGCGATTGTTGCCGTGACAGCCCATAAGTGCAAGCTGCCGCCCTCAAGGGAGAAGCGAGCATCCCTGCGGGAAATAATCAGAGCATTTCTGGATTCCTTCTGGGCAGTTCTTGTGATTTTTCTGCTTGTTGTAGGAATCCGCATGGGATTTTTCACTATTTCAGAAGGCGCCTGCCTTGTGATTGCGATTTGTTTCATGATTGGATTATTTATTTATAAAGAGACGAAATTCAGCCAGATTCCGCAGATTTTTTCGGAGGCGTTTCACAGCACAAGTTCGATTATGCTGATGATTATTGCCGCCCTGCTGTTCGGAATGTATTTGTCGTGGGCACGTATTCCGCAGAATGTTGCTGCATGGCTTATGACAATTACAACAAGTAAATATGTGTTCCTTTTTATCAGTATGATTTTGTTGTTGATTATGGGCATGTTCCTTGATGGTACGGCAATGCTGATGATTATGACACCGATTCTTTTTCCGATTGCGCAGAGCTTCGGAATAGATGCGGTCCACTATGGAATCCTGATGATTGTGAATGCTTCGATCGGTAGCCTGACGCCTCCGCTTGGAGGAGTCATGTATGTGGTCTGCAACATTTTGCATGTGTCAATTCCGGATTTTGTGAAAGCGGCATTGCCCTACATTGTGGTTCTTATGTTACTGCTTTTGGCGATGATGTTTGTGCCGCAGATTGTAACTTTACTGCCGGATCTGATTTACGGATAAGAAAAGGAGAATGGTATGAAAATTTCAGCAGAAACTCTGTATCTTAGAAAATATCTTGGTGACCGCGAGACTATCCGTGTTCTTGCCGAAGCGGGGTTTGACTGTATTGATTATACGATGGATCACATGACAGAAGAGGATTCACCGTTGAATGCACCGGATTACCGGGAGTACGCAGCCGGACTTTTATCTTATGCAAAGGAACTTGGAGTTACCTTTCACCAGGCGCATGCACCGTTTGAATTTGAATGGGAAAAAGAAAACGTTCTGGAAAATATTGCGGTTCCGCGTATTATTCGATGCCTGGAAATTGCTTCTGTTATGGGAATTGATACGGTGATTGTTCATCCGCTGCATCATCTTGTTTACATATATAATCAGGAACAGATCTGGGATATGAATATGAAGTTTTATCGAACATTGCTTCCCTATGCAGAAAAATATAAGGTGAAACTCGCCCTCGAAAATATGTTTCAGTTTAATAAACGTATGTCGCCGATGCCGGACGCATTCTCAGATGCCGGACGTTTTGTGCGGTTTTTGGATGAGCTGGACAGTCCGTATGCGGTAGCCTGTGTGGATGTGGGACATGCGTGCATGCTTGGAGAGGAACCGGCCAAGCTGATTCGCGCCTTAGGTCATGACCGTTTGAAAGCGCTGCATATTCATGATAATGATGCTGTACTCGACCGACATACGCTTCCTTATCTTGGAAAAATTGACTGGAATCAGACGATGAAGGCGCTGGCAGAAATTGATTATGATGGCGTTTTTACATTTGAAGCGTTCCTGTTTTATGCAAATTTTGAGCCGGATTTTTTCCCGACTGCGGCAAGATGGATTCATGATATGGGAGTTTATCTTTGTGAGAAAATAGAACGTTTTAAAAGCAGGAAGGATTGAGAGGAGGAAAGAAAAGTGACGGAAAGGAAGGAGCTTCCAAAGACAATGAAAGCGCTTGTGGCCTACGGGAAAGGTGACTACAGGCTGGAGCTGGAATACCCGGTGCCGGAATGCGGGCCGGATGATATCATGATTAAAACAGAGGCCTGCGGCATTTGCGCCGGCGACTTAAAGTGCAGCCATGGTGCGGCAATGTTCTGGGGAGACGAGACACAACCTGCCTGGGTAAAGCCTCCGTTTATCCCAGGCCATGAATTTTTCGGCCATATTGTCCAGATGGGAGAAAATGTAAAAGGTTATCAGCTGGGAGATAGGATTATTGCTGATCAGATTGTGCCATGCGGAACATGCCGCTTTTGCCGGGATGGTCATTACTGGATGTGTCAGCCACACAATATTTTTGGTTTTCAGAGTACGAACAACGGAGGAATGGCGGAGTATGTGAGGTTTCCGAAAAATGCTGTAATCAGCCGAGTGCCCGTGGATATGACGATAGAGGAGGCGCTGCTCATTGAGCCTTACGGCTGCTCCAAACATGCTGTTGATAGGGGGAAGATCACCAATGGGGATGTAGTGGTGATTTCCGGTGCCGGGACGCTGGGACTGGGGATGATCACCTATGCAAGAATGAAAAATCCCAGAAAACTGATTGCACTTGATATGATTGATGCGCGTCTTGAAAAGGCGCTTGCGTTTGGTGCTGATATTGCCTGGAACCCGGGCAATACAGATGTTCAGGCAGCAATTCTGGAATTGACAGAGGGGTACGGATGCGATGTTTACATTGAGGCAACGGGTCATCCATCCAGTGTAATCCAGGGCATGGGAATGATTCGCAAGCTGGGACGTTTTGTAGAATTCAGCGTATTTGGCGCACCGACTACCTTCGACTGGTCTGTAATTGGCGACCGTAAAGAACTTGATGTTCTGGGGGCGCACCTGAGTCCCTATGCATATCCTTTCGTAATTGAAAAAATCATGGAGGGCAGCCTGAAGACAGACGGTGTTGTGTCAAGCATCTTTGCGCTTGACGAGTGGGAAAAAGCATTTGAGTATGCATCGGGGAAATATGGGGATTTCAAAGTAGCGTTTCAGTTTTGATGAATGAAACTTCTAAAATGGAAGAATGTATGAAAATGCCATCTTTGCGCATACTATTCGGAACAGAAAGACTCCGGAGGAAAATACATGAATTCTATTTGGAAAGAAAGTGCTTCTCTGCCACATTTTGACACGCTTGAGGGCAGTGTAACTACAGATGTATTGATCATCGGCGGGGGGATTGCAGGGATTTTGTGTGCATATTTCCTCAGGGAAAAGGGTGTGGACTATGTTCTGGTGGAAGGAAATACCATTTGCTCTGGAATTACAGAAAACACAACAGCCAAAATCACATCCCAGCATGGGCTGATCTATGATAAGCTTTTGCATCGTGTCGGAATCGAGAAAGCAAAAATGTATCTGGATGCAAACCAGAATGCTGTGAAGAAATATTTTGAGCTCTGTGAGGATATTGACTGCGATTTTGAGAAAAGGACAAACTGTGTGTACTCCATAGATGACAAGAGGAAGCTTGAGAGGGAAGTGGCGGCGCTGTATAAGATGGGATTTCCGGCAGAAATCATAGAAACAGAGGAGCTTCCTTTTCAGACAGCCGGTGCAGTCAGCTTTGAAAATCAGGCACAGTTTCATCCACTGAAGTTTCTTGCCAAAATTGCAGAAAATTTGAATATTTATGAACATACTTTCGTCAAAGAGCTCGCAGAACACACGGCGGTCACGGAGAAGGGCAACATTGCTTTTCAGAAACTGATTTTTGCCACACACTTTCCTATAGATAACAAACACGGAATGTATTTTCTGAAAATGTATCAGCATCGTTCTTATGTAATTGCCCTGGAAAATGCCCCCAAGCTTCGCAACCTGTATGTGGATGAGGCGAAAGGCGGTCTATCCTTCCGCTGTTATCAAGATATTCTCCTGCTGGGCGGCGGAGCCCACAGGACGGGCAAAAGGGGAGGAAACTGGAAGGAGCTTCGGGATTTTGCCGCAGAGCATTATCCAAACGTACGTGAGAAATACTTTTGGGCGACGCAGGATTGTATGACGCTGGACGGCATTCCGTATATCGGAGCGTATTCGAAACGGATGCCCGGATGCTTTGTGGCAACGGGCTTTCATAAATGGGGAATGACCTCTTCCATGGCAGCCGCAATGATATTGACAGACCTGGTGCTGGAAAAAGAAAACAGTTACGCCCCAGTCTTTCATCCGTCGCGAAATATGCTCAAACCTCAGCTTCTCATCAATGGCTGGGAGGCTGCCGTCAATCTGCTTACCATATCAAAGAAACGCTGCCCGCACCTTGGATGCGCCCTGAAATGGAATGAAGCGGATCATTCCTGGGATTGTCCCTGTCACGGCTCACGGTTTGATGAGGAGGGAATCTTGCTGAATAATCCGGCAAACGGAGATCTCAGGAAGGAGGCAAAAGCATGAGCAACCATCTGAAGAACCAGAGCAGCCCTTATCTGTTACAGCACGCGGAAAATCCTGTGAACTGGTATCCCTGGAGTGAGGAAGCATTTGAAAAAGCGAAAAGGGAGGACAAGCCGATTTTTTTAAGTATCGGTTACAGCACCTGTCATTGGTGTCATGTGATGGCCCATGAGAGCTTTGAAAATGAGGAAGTAGCGGAGATTTTGAATCGGAATTTCGTAGCCATCAAGGTAGACCGGGAAGAGCGCCCGGATATAGACAGCGTGTACATGGAGGTCTGCCAGGCGCTTACCGGAAGCGGGGGATGGCCTATGAGTATTTTTATGACAGCAGAGCAAAAACCATTTTATGCAGGAACTTACTTCCCGCCTGATTCCCGCTACGGGATCATTGGCTTTCGTGACCTGTTGCTCGCCATTGCAGAAAAGTGGAAAACAGAGAAGGACAGGCTCATGGCCTCAGCAGAGCAGATTCTTTTGCATATTGCGAACGGGACTTGTGAAAACCAATCGGAGCTTGATTTAAGGCTTCCCCAAAAGGCGGCGAAGGTTTTTGCAGAAAGCTTTGACCGAACGTATGGAGGCTTTGGCCGGGCGCCGAAGTTTCCTGTTCCGCATAATCTGCTGTTTTTGACGCTTTATTCGCAGATTCATGAGGATCGGGAGGCATTCTCTCAGGTGAGGTTGACGCTGGAATCAATGCGCCGGGGCGGAATTTTTGATCAGATCGGATATGGCTTTTCGCGGTATTCCACGGATGAATATTTTCTGGTTCCGCATTTTGAAAAAATGCTCTATGACAATGCGCTTTTGATAGCGGCATACTCTGCTGCGTACAAGGCGTCAGATCAGCGTCTTTTTCTGGATACGGCGGAAAAGACCGCGGAATATATTTTTCGGGAAATGACAGGTCCGACCGGGGAATTTTACTCCGCCCAGGATGCGGACAGCGAGGGCGAGGAAGGAAAATATTATGTATGGGCCTATGAGGAGATCCTACACGTCCTTGGGAGGGAAAAGGGAGAGGCATTTTGCCGATATTTCAATGTCACGGAAAAAGGAAATTTCGAAGGCAGAAATATCCTGAATCTTTTGCACGAACAGACAGCAGCAGAAAATTTTGATGAAGAGAAAAAAAGGCTGTATGAGTATCGGAAATCCCGGGCAGAGCTCCATCTTGACGATAAAGTCCTAACTTCCTGGAATTCACTTATGATCTGTGCCATGGCGGTTTTGTATCGAGTGACGGGAGCTGGACAATATCTTTCGGCAGCGGAAAGGGCCTATCAGTTTATAGAAGAAAACCTTACGGACGGGACTCTTCTGTATGTGGGCTGTCGCGGCGGTGTACGCTTGGCGAAAGGATTTTTAGATGATTATGCATACTATGGCGGAGCGCTGATTAGTTTGTATGAAGTGACTTCAAAATTAGAATATCTGAAACGGGCCGGTGAAATCATCCGGGAGGCAATGAGCCAGTTTGCAGATCAAGCGGGGGGCTATTTTCTGTACGGGGCGAAGAACAGCAGCCTGATTACAAGACCGAAGGAAACCTATGACGGGGCTTTGCCAAGCGGTAATTCTATGATGGCTTACTGTCTGGTGAGGCTGTCGCAGCTAATGGACGAGGCAGAAACGTACCGGGAGGCGGCAGAGAAGCAGCTTGCCTTTTTATCCGCAGAGGCGCAGGCGTATCCGACCGGGCACAGCATGTTTTTGCTGGCATTATTGTTTTACGCCAACCCTCCCCAAAAGATTACTGCTGTGCTATCGGGGTATGAACAGAAAGCGGAGGTTCTGAGCCGTCTGCCGCTTTATGCGGATATCAAAATTTGGGAGCAGGAGACAGCAGAATATCCGTTGCTGAATGGGCGAACGACGTATTATGTATGTAAGGACCACAGATGTCTTCCGCCGACGAATGAGCTGCCATCCTTTTCGAAGAAGTTTTAGAAAAAACAAAGTAATGGTGGTCAAAGCGAGGAAGTTTATCGTAAGAAGTAGGATAAGAGACAAGAAAACACTCGAAAAGGGATGGCATAAACGGCCATCCCTTTTCGAGTAGAAAAAAGTTGGTAAAATAGATGGTAAAGAAAATTTAGCCCTTGTATTTGTCGATAATATCTGCTAGAATTGTCAAAAGAACAAATGTTCTGAGAGGATTGGGAAAATACGGATTTTGCGATAAAAATTCGTCAAGACAAAATATGATGTTGATATTACGGAGGTGGAATAATATTGAGTAATCTGAAGAATAAATTCACCACACATGTGTAGTGAAACTTTAATTTTAAGAGGGACAAATCAGTAAAACAGAAAAAGGAAATATCTATCATACGGAAAATGCTATAATATAAATCATTATAATTTGAAGGCCATCATTGCTGTAGGAAATAAAGTTGATGGTGCAAGGTATTTGCACAATTTAGCAGAACAACTTTTGAGGAGAGAATTATTTCTATAATGGAAATAGTTTGCATGGAGATTATTATGGATCACTTTGAATTAGTATCACAGTACCAGCCGACTGGTGACCAGCCGCAGGCAATCAAAGAATTAGTAAAAGGTTTTAAGGAAGGCAACCAGTTCCAGACACTTCTTGGCGTCACCGGTTCTGGCAAGACCTTTACGATGGCCAACGTCATCCAACAATTAAATAAACCGACACTTATACTTGCTCACAACAAAACCCTAGCAGCGCAGCTCTACGGAGAATTTAAAGAATTCTTTCCGAACAATGCTGTTGAGTATTTTGTGTCCTACTATGATTATTACCAGCCGGAGGCTTATGTTCCCTCGTCAGATACGTATATTGCGAAGGATTCTTCGATCAATGACGAGATTGACAAGCTGCGCCTGTCAGCCACGGCGTCGCTTGTAGAGCGGAGGGATGTGATTATTGTATCAAGTGTGTCGTGCATTTACGGAATCGGTAGCCCGTCTGATTACAAGGAGCTCGTTGTTTATCTGCGCAGAGGACAGGAGAAGGACCGGGACGAGGTAATGCGGGCGCTTGTGGATATTCAGTATGATCGCAATGAGATGGATTTTCATCGTGGCACATTTCGGGCGCACGGTGATGTACTCGAAATTTTTCCGGCCAATTCAGACGACTACGCCTATCGGGTCGAATTTTTTGGAGATGAAATCGACCGGATTACAGAGATTGATGTGCTGACAGGAGTGATACGGCGCAGTCTGGAGTTTATCGCAGTATTTCCGGCGTCTCATTATGTAGTGCCTATGGAGAAGATTCTGGCAGCAGCAAAAGCGATTGAGGAAGAACTGGAAGGGCGTGTTTCTTATTTTAAAAGCGAGGATAAGTTGCTCGAAGCACAGAGAATTGCGGAGCGGACGAATTATGATATCGAAATGTTGCGGGAGACTGGTTTTTGCTCCGGGATTGAGAACTATTCAAGACATCTGGCAGGGCTTCCGGCGGGGGCGACACCACATACGTTGATTGACTATTTTGGCGACGACTTTTTGTTGATTGTTGATGAGTCGCATAAGACGATTCCGCAGGTGCGGGCGATGTATGCAGGCGATCAGTCGCGAAAAACGACACTTGTAGATTATGGATTCCGTCTGCCGTCTGCAAAAGACAATAGACCGCTGAATTTTACGGAGTTTGAGGACAAGCTGGATCAGATTCTGTTTGTCTCTGCCACCCCGGGAGAATATGAGGACGCGCATGAGCTGCTTCGGGCAGAACAGATCATCAGGCCGACCGGACTTTTAGATCCGAATGTGGAAGTGCGGCCGGTAGAGGGGCAGATTGACGACCTGATCGGTGAGATTAATAAAGAGACAGCGGCCGGAAATAAAGTGCTTGTGACGACACTGACGAAACGGATGGCGGAGGATCTCACAGACTATATGAGAGAAGTGGGGATTCGTGTCCGCTATTTGCATTCTGACATTGATACACTGGAACGGACGGAAATTATCCGGGATATGCGTCTGGATGTGTTCGATGTTTTGGTGGGTATCAATCTTCTGAGAGAAGGACTCGATATTCCTGAGATTTCTCTGGTCGCGATTCTTGATGCGGATAAAGAAGGATTTCTTCGTTCGGCAGTTTCGATGATCCAGACGATCGGACGTGCGGCGCGAAATGCACAGGGGCATGTAATTATGTACGCAGATACGATCACAGAGTCGATGCAGGTTGCAATGTCTGAGACGCAGCGCCGTCGAGAAATTCAGGAGGCATATAATAAGGAGCATGGAATTACGCCGCAGACGATTAAGAAGGCAGTGCGGGATCTGATTAGTATCTCCAAGGCAATTGCCAAAGAAGAGAAGAAGCTGGAAAAAGATCCGGAATCTATGAGCCGGAAAGAGCTTGAAAAGCTGATTGCGGATGTACAGAAGCAGATGAAAAAAGCAGCAGCCGAGCTTGACTTCGAGACAGCAGCCGAGCTCCGTGACCGGATGATTGAATTGAAAAAATATCTGAAAGAAGAGACATAAAATTTTACAATAGAGGTAGCTATGGACAGAATGAATACAGAGAAAAAAACAGTGGCGGGAGATAAAAAGCAGTATATCCGGATTCGTGGTGCAAATGAACACAATCTGAAAAATATCAGTCTGGATATTCCAAGAAACAAGTTTGTTGTATTGACAGGGCTTTCTGGTTCCGGAAAATCTTCGCTTGCGTTTGACACGATTTATGCTGAGGGACAGCGGCGGTATATGGAATCGCTTTCTTCCTATGCGCGTCAGTTCCTCGGGCAGATGGAAAAACCGGATGTAGAGAGTATTGAGGGGTTGCCTCCGGCGATTTCTATTGATCAGAAGTCCACGAATCGAAATCCGCGTTCTACCGTTGGAACGGTGACAGAGATTTATGATTATTTTCGTCTGCTGTATGCCAGGATCGGGATTCCGCATTGCCCGAAATGTGGTAAAGAGATCAAAAAGCAGAGTGTCGATCAGATGGTGGATCAGATTATGGAGCTTCCGGAACGGACGAAAATCCAGCTTTTAGCTCCGGTGGTGCGGGGACGCAAAGGCGAACACGTAAAGCTCCTAGAACAGGCCAGAAAGAGCGGCTACGTGCGTGTCCGCATTGACGGAAATATGTACGAACTCAGCGAGGAGATCAAGCTGGAAAAAAATCTGAAGCATAACATCGAAATCGTAGTGGACCGTCTTGTTGTAAAAGAAGGGATTGAAAAAAGACTGACCGATTCGCTGGAAAATGTCATGCAGCTGGCCAATGGACTGGCTTTTGTAGAAGTACAGGATCAGGGGGTTTTGAGCTTTAGTCAGAGTTTTTCCTGTCCGGACTGCGGAATCAGCGTGGATGAAATTGAGCCCAGAAGTTTTTCTTTTAATAATCCGTTTGGGGCATGTCCGGATTGTTTCGGGCTTGGCTACAAAATGGAGTTTGACGTTGAACTGATGATTCCGGACCGGAGTCTCAGTATTCTGGATGGTGCAATTGTGGTGACTGGCTGGCAGTCCTGTGCGGATAAGGGCAGCTTTACGCGGGCGATTCTTGACGCGCTTGCGGAGACGTACCATTTTGACCTCAGCACGCCATTTGAACAGTATCCGCAGGAAATTCAGGATGTCCTGCTTTTAGGGACGAATGGACGGGAAGTCAAGGTACATTATAAAGGGCAGAGGGGAGAAGGCGTTTATGATGTTGCTTTTGAGGGCCTGATCAAAAATGTTGAGCGCCGTTACCGGGAGACTGGTTCTGATACGATGAAGCAGGAATATGAGAGCTTTATGCAGATTACTCCATGTAAAGCATGTGGCGGCCAAAGGCTGAAAAAGTCTGCTTTGGCTGTGACTGTGTGCAATAAAAATATTTCTGATCTTACATCCATGTCGGTCGGGAACTTGCAGGAATTTATGGAGCATATGGAGCTGACGCAGCAGCAGGGGCTGATCGGCCATCAGATCCTGAAGGAAATCCGGGCAAGAATCCGATTTCTGGTAAACGTTGGTCTGGAATATCTGAGTCTTGCGAGAGCTACAGGTACGTTATCAGGCGGTGAGGCGCAGCGTATCCGTCTGGCGACACAGATTGGTTCAGGGCTGGTAGGGGTAGCGTATATTCTGGACGAGCCTAGTATCGGACTTCACCAGAGGGATAATGATAAATTGCTGGCTACATTGAATAATCTGAAAGATCTTGGAAATACTCTGATTGTAGTGGAACACGATGAGGACACGATGTATGCGGCGGATTATATTGTAGATATCGGGCCAGGAGCCGGAGAACATGGAGGTCAGGTAATTGCAGCAGGCACGGCACAGGATATTATGACGTGCGAGGAATCTGTGACAGGAGCATATTTAAGCGGCCGGAAATCCATCCCTGTTCCTTCTACCAGAAAGCAGCCAAGCGGCTGGCTTGAGGTGCGCGGAGCACAGGAGAATAATCTCAAAAAGATTAATGTCAAATTCCCACTGGGCGTAATGACATGTGTGACAGGAGTTTCCGGTTCCGGAAAAAGTTCTCTGGTTAACGAAATTCTGTACAAGCGTCTGGCTCGCGATCTGAACCGTGCACGGACTGTTCCGGGAAAGCATACGGCTCTTTTGGGTACGGAACAACTGGATAAAGTAATCAGCATTGATCAGTCTCCGATTGGCCGAACACCTCGTTCTAATCCGGCGACTTACACCGGAGTTTTTGATCAGATCAGAGATCTGTTTGCGGCAACTGCAGATGCGAAAGCGCGTGGCTACAAAAAAGGCCGTTTCAGCTTCAATGTAAAAGGCGGAAGGTGTGAAGCGTGCGGAGGCGATGGAATTCTGAAGATCGAAATGCATTTTTTGCCGGATGTGTACGTACCATGTGAGGTCTGTCACGGGAAACGATACAACAGAGAGACGCTTGAGGTGAAATACAAGGGAAAGAGTATTTATGATATTCTTGATATGACGGTAGAGGAAGCGCTGAAGTTTTTTGAACATTTGCCTTCCATTCATCGTAAAATCGAAACCCTGAATGATGTGGGGCTGTCTTATATCAGACTGGGGCAGCCATCTACGGAGCTTTCGGGCGGTGAGGCACAGCGAATCAAGCTTGCAACAGAGCTGAGCCGGAGAAGTACCGGCAAAACGATTTATATTCTTGATGAACCGACAACTGGTCTGCATTTTGCCGATGTCCATAAACTGGTGGAAATTCTGCACAGGTTGACAGAGGGTGGAAATACAGTAATTGTAATTGAACACAATCTGGATGTGATCAAGACAGCTGACTATATCATTGATATCGGGCCGGAAGGCGGTGATCGGGGCGGCACTGTGATCGCAGAAGGAACACCGGAGGAGATCGTGAAATGTCCGGTGTCATATACAGGCAAGTATGTGGCAAAGTATCTCACAGACAATGCGGCAGCAGAGAGTGAAAAGCATTAGGTTTTGCTCTCTGCACACAAAGAAAAAGTCTGACCAAAGTCAGACTTTTTCAGGAAAGAGAAAAATTTGGGTTGAAAATGTTTTGCCTGTAAGAGAAAATCTTCATAAGTATTATGAAACTCTCTCATACAGATCAATGTTTGAGGGAGTACCTGGCAGCGTGTGGGGGCTGCCAGGTGTGAGTTATGAAATATATTAGCTGTTTGCTAATATGTTTATACTATAAAAGATAAATGTGTTCAAAATATGTCTACTTTCTAAAAAAACAGGAAAGAAAATTAAGAAATCCTTGCAATTCTAAAACAATAAAAAAGTTATTTCCATTTTAAGGGATTTTATATTATACTATACAAAGGTGGCTTTACGGGCAGAAAAAGCCTGAAGTCAGAGGTTGAACCGAATTGTGAAAGGGGTATAAAAATGGCAGCTACGGATGTTGGAATTGATCTTGGCACAGCCAGTATTTTAGTTTATGTCAGGGGAAAAGGCGTTGTATTGAAGGAACCGTCTGTCGTTGCATATGACAGAGATACGAATAAAATCAAAGCGATTGGTGAAGAAGCACGGTTGATGCTTGGCAGAACGCCGGGGAATATTGTTGCGGTTCGCCCTATGCGAAAAGGTGTTATTTCGGATTATACCGTTACAGAACAGATGCTGAAGTATTTTATTCAGAAAGCAATCGGCAAAATGTCATTCCGAAAGCCAAGGGTCAGCATTTGTGTTCCGAGCAGTGTGACAGAAGTGGAGAAAAAGGCTGTTGAGGATGCGACGTATCAGGCCGGTGCGCGTGAGGTTCATATTATAGAAGAACCAATCGCCGCTGCCATTGGCTCCGGAATTGACATTTCACGCCCCTGCGGAAATATGATTGTAGATATTGGCGGAGGAACGTGCGATGTGGCAGTGATTTCCCTTGATGGAATTGTGGTAAGTACTTCGATCAAGGTGGCCGGGGACGACTTCGACGACGCCATCGTAAGATATGTACGGAAGAAATACGGTCTGATGATTGGAGAGCAGACAGCAGAAGAAATCAAGATTACAATTGGAACTGCGTTTGAAAAGCCAGAACCGAAGGTGATGGAAGTAAAAGGGCGTGATATTGTGACAGGACTTCCGAAAACAATACGAGTTACCTCAGAGGATACAAGGGATGCTTTGAAAGAGGTGACGAGCCAGATTGTGGATGCCGTACACAGTGTTCTTGAGAAGACGCCTCCGGAGTTAGCCGCCGATGTGGTCGACCGTGGAATTGTACTGACCGGAGGAGGCGCATTGCTGAGCGGTTTGGAGGAACTGATCGAGGCACGCACAGGGATTAATACGATGACAGCGGAAGATCCGATGACTGTGGTGGCAGTTGGGACAGGCCAGTTTGTGGAGCTTATGGCGGGAAATAGCAGGATGATGGAAAAGTAAATCTGTTGTGATAAAGTAAGGTTGTAACAGAAGTGGCTAATAAGATATAATCAAAATC
>ERZ777306.2750-NODE-2750-length-21124-cov-5.049789_pt1 | contig 21124 bp, 19 predicted proteins | sample MGYA00374966_ERZ777306 | MGnify/ENA primary metagenome ERZ777306 (study PRJEB29329, sample SAMN06343882) | mouse gut metagenome | isolation source: Mouse cecum | place: Austria: Vienna | collected 2014-11-15 ...
CGCTGTCCGCGGCGCGCAACCGATCAAAGAGGCAACCTATCTCGTCGCGGGCAACACCGTGCGCGTAGCGGTCGCTTCGGGACTCGCGAATGCGGAAACGATCATCAACCAGATCCGTTCGGGCGAAAAGCAGTACGACTTCATCGAAATCATGGCTTGCCCCGGCGGGTGCGTTAACGGCGGCGGACAACCCACCCTTTCGGACAGCGTGCGCAATTCCAAAGAACTCAAAGAAGCGCGCGCCAAGGCGCTGTATACCGCGGACACGCACAACGAGATCCGCCGCAGCGCGGACTCCCCCGTGATGGACGTGATCTACGACGACTATTTCGGATTCCCGAACAGCCATAAGGCGCACAAGATCCTGCATACCGAATACAAAGCGGATCCGAAAATTTAAGAACGACAAAACAGCGCTTTGCGATCGCAGAGCGCTGTTTTTTATAAACCGAATTTCACAAGCGCAACGGTAAAAAAACGCCGCCGTCCGAAATCGTTCGGACGGCGGCGTTTTATAGTGCGATTTTATTTGCCGAGCTTGTTCAGCATGTCCACGATATCCTGAACGGTCTTTAAGCTCTCCACTTCGCCCTCGGGCAACGTAATGCCGTACTCGTCTTCAAGCGCCATCATCAGTTCCACGACGTCGAGCGAATCCGCGCCGAGATCTTTCACGACTTCCTGCTCGGGTTTGATCGACTGCGGATCGGTGCCCAACTGCTCGGCAAGCATTTTGCATACTTTTTCAAACATAATCATCCTCCGACGGCGCATTGACAAACGCCGTTTTAAACATTTTTTTTATTTTACCTTATTTTCCGCAATCTGTCAAGAACTTTCCGAAAACTTTCACCGTTTCATCCGCTTTAACGCTTCTTTCTCCGCCGAAGTCAGACGAAAGCTTTCTCGCGCCTTTTGGATCGCTTTGTTGTGCATCTGCGCAGGCATGCATTTTTCCCGCAAAAACTCCACGCCCGCAGCATAGTACTTTGCCAGCACTTCGGCGATCAGCCAGGCGGCCGCCATCATGACGTAATAGGGCGCTTCGCCGCAACGGCGCACCGCGTCGAAGATCACGGGTAGATACTTCTCCTCCACGTAATCGTGCAAAAGCCCCACGAGAGCGAACCGCTTTACGAACTCCCGCCCGTCCGCGAGATATTTTTCGAGGTAGGGAAGATACTCGTCCTTCCGCTTTCTCACGCAAGGCGCGTGGAAACAGTCGCAGGTCGCCCAATTATCCAGAAGAGACACAACGCCGTCCAGCTCCTTGCAATACGCCTCGAAAGGAAGCATGCTTACGATCGTACATTTCAAAAACGTGACTTCGTAATATTCGTCGGGAAAAGCGGAAAACGCGGTCCACTCCGCTTTCCACTCTTTGGCGAGTTTTCTCATCGCGGGGATCCGCACCCCGATCACGTTCAGGCGATCGTTTTTCAGCAGTTTTTTATGAAAGTCGCGGTACCCCGCGTCCGCATTCGCAAAGAGCCGCGCGCAGACTTCTTCGTATGTAATCATCGATTGAAAATCTCCCGTAAGGCGTTTTCCCACTCCGCCGCGGAAAATCTCGGATTCGCAGGGGAAGTGGAGGACAGTTTCGACGCCGCACCGATCAATTCCGGATAATAGCGCGAAAGCACTTCGTAGGATTTGCTCCCGTTGCACAGGATCTTTCGCGCCGCATGCGCGGAACACGGCGGGAAGGTCGGCGGCGGTTTCGCCGGAGATGGACGCGTCGGAAGAGCCTTCGATTTCGCACGACTGCACGACGTCCCACAGCGCGATCTTCCGGCGCAACAGAAATTCCCGCTTGCCCTCCGTGTCCGCGGGGACCGATTCCCCGAAAAAGCCGCACACCGTGCGCCAGAACCGATTTTGCGGGTTTCCGTAATAGAACCCGACCGCACGGCTCCTGACCGAGGGGAAACTGCCGAGAATGAGCACAAGGCTGTCTTTTCCGTAAACGGGGTCGAACCCCTCCGCATGCGCTTTCACAGCTCGATCCCTTCGTCCAGATTGCCGACGGTCGCAACCGCCGCCCGCGTGAAATCGTAATTTTCCGAGATCGCGCGTCCGATATCGTCGAGGGTCAGCGCGGAAATTTCCGACATGCGCTTTTCGAAATCGTACACCTCGTTTTTATACAGCATCTGCTTTCCGTACAGCAGCATCTGCGAAGAGGTGTTCTCCTGCGAGAAAACGCTTCCCGATTTCGCCTGTTCCCGCCCGCGCAGAAATTCCTCCTCCGTCGCGCCGCGTTTTTTAAAGTCCTCGATCACGCTCTTCACCGCTTGCGCCGCTTCCCGCGCTTTCTGCGGATTCACGCCCGCGTACACCGTCAAAATCCCCGTCTCCTCGTAATGCGAGGGATAGGAATAGACGGAGTACGCAAGCCCGAGTTCTTCGCGCACGCGCTTGAAGAGACGGGAACTCATGCCGCCGCCCAAGACCGCGTTCATCACCTGCACCGCGGGAACCGATTCGTTGTCGCGCGGCGCGGCGGGAAAGCCCACGGCAAAATGCGCCTGTTCGATCGGTTTCTTCTTGAACTGCCTGCCCGACAGAAATTTCACCCGCTTTTCCCGTTTGCGGAAGCCCGTCGGCTTCATCTTGCCGAAATATTCTTCCGTCAGTTTCAGCGCCGTTTCCACGGAAATGTTCCCCGCAAAGGACACGACTACGTTTTCGGGCGCGTACAGCTCGTCCCGATAGCGGAACAAATCCTCCCGCGCGAACCTCTTCACGTTCTCCGCGGGACCGAGAATGTTCCTGCCGTAGTTGTCGCCGCCGAACGCCGCCCGCGACAAAAGGTCCAGACACAGGTCTTCGGGCGAGTCCTCGTCCATATTGATCTCTTCCAACACCACGCCGCGCTCCCGTTCAAGCTCCTCTTCGGGAAAACGGCTGTTCAGAAACAGGTCCGCCAACAGACCGAACGCTTCCGCCGCGTGATCGACCGTCGCTTTCGCGTAATAGCACGTCACGTCCTTGCCCGTAAAAGCGTTCACCTGCGCGCCGAGCGCGTCGAACGCGTCGGAAATTTCAAAAGCCGTACGCTTGTCCGTGCCCTTGAATTGCATGTGTTCCAGAAAGTGGGATATCCCGTCCTCTTGATCCGTTTCGTACGCAGAACCCGCGCCGACAAGCACGCCCATCGTCACCGACAGCAAACCTTCCATGCGCTTGACGATCACGCGGATTCCGTTATCCAATAACTTCGTCTTTACGTTCTCCATTTGTTTCCCGCTCCTTTATCCGAGATTTTCGCTCACCGTAATCGCGCGCAATCCGTGCGCGCGGTAGTATTTCAGAATTTTCGGCAACGCCGCCAGCGTGTGCTTCATGGGGTGCATCAGCACCAGGTCCCCGCCGCCGATCTCCTTGGTCGCGCGGGTATAACACAGTCCCTCGTCCTTATCCCGCCAATCGATCGTGTCTTTGCTCCACATCACCGTCTTTAAGCCCATTCCGTCCGCCGCCGCGATCGTGTCGTCTCCGTACGCGCCGGACGGCGGCGCGAACAACGTGACCGTCACGCCCGCCGCCAGCGACAGAAATTCGATACTGCGGCGGATCTCTTCCGCATTCTCCGCCAACGTCAGCTTGTCGTGTTCGAGGTGAAAATATCCGTGAGAGCCGATTTCGTGCCCGCGGTCGCGAATCTCTTTCAAACAGGAAACGTTGTCGTCCGCCCAGCTTCCGCCGATAAAGAACGTCGCTTTCGCTTCGTATTCGTCGAGGACGTCGAGCATGCCGTACACCTCTTCCGTCCCCCAATACACGTTGATCATGAGCGATACGCCGTCCTGCGAATTGCCCTTGTAGATCGCCTTCCCCTCCAAGCCTGACACGCCCGCAACGGAAGGAAAGAAGCAGACCGTTCCCACGACGACGAGAACGAGTGCGAGAACGGCGTTGGTGATGGCGGCGATCGCGCGCGATGATAGTTTCTTCAACAGTTTACCTCAAACGCAAAAGTTTTATCACCAACATTGTATTGATTTTTTCCGTCGTTTATGACCTTTCGCGCTTACTTTAACGTCACGACCGTCACGCCCGATTCGCCTTCGCCGTATTTACCCAACCGATAGCCCTCCACGCGCGGGTGTTCTTTCAGCAGGTTCTGCACCGCGGCGCGCAGTTTGCCCGTTCCAATTCCGTGCACGATGCGCACTTCTTTGAGATTGGCGACCACCGCGCGGTCGAGAAACTGTTCGAGTTCGGGAAGCGCTTCCGCGACCGTCAGCCCGATCAGATTGCATTCGCGGGGAAGCACGGGGCGGTCCGCAAGATCCCGCGTGACCGTCACTTTTCCGGATTCCTTTTTCTTTTGCGTCACCGTATACAGATCGGAGAGCGCGGCGCGTACGCGAAGCGCGCCGACCTGTACTTCCGCCGTGTTCTTGCCTGCGCGGAACGCCGCGATCGTCCCCTCCGCATTCATGCTGCCCACAAGCACGCGGTCCCCCGTTTTCAGCTTTGCGGGATCCGCAGGCACGGCGCGCACCCTTTCCTCTTCCTTTTCCGGCGCCGATCCCATTTTATTTTTCAGCGTTCGCGCGCGAATGAGGTCGGATTCCGTCAACGTCTCTTTTTTGAATATCTCTTCGATCCCCGCAAGCAATTCTTCCGCCTGCGCGGTGCGTTCGTTCACGATCCGCCGCGCTTCCGAACGCGAGGAGAGCAGAAACTTTTCCCGTTCCCGTTCAAACTTTTTCTCCTCGTTTCCGAGCGCGCGCAGTTTTTCTTCCCACTCCGTCTTCATGCGGTTCGCTTCGAGCGCCAACGCTTCCGCGCGAATACGGCTCTCTTCCGCCGCGCGCACCGTGCGCTCGTAACTCCGCGCCCCCTCCGAAAGATACCCGCGCGCTTCCTCGACCGTCTCGGCGGGCAGACCCAGCCGCGTACAAATCGCCAGCGCGTTGGAAGAGCCGGGCGCGCCGATCTTCAAGCGGTAAAGGGGTCTGTAATCGCCCGCGTCGAATTCCATACAGCCGTTTTCCATGCCGTCCGCGTGATAGGCAAATTCCTTCAAAGACGAATAGTGCGTGGTTACGATCCCGCGGCAACCCTTTTTCAGCAGTCCCGACAAAATCGCGCGGGCAAGCGCCTGTCCCTCTTCGGGATCCGTGCCGCCGCCCGGTTCGTCGACGAGAACGAAATCGTTCTCCCCCGCCGCGGACAGAATATCGCGCAGATTGACGATATGCGAGGAAAAGGTGGAAAGATTCTCCTCGATCGACTGACTGTCGCCCACGTCGCAGAACACTTCGCGGAACACCGCCAGCCGCGTGCCTTCCGCCGCGGGCACGAACAGTCCGCACGCGCCCATCAGGCAGAACAATCCGCACATTTTGAGCGTGACCGTTTTTCCGCCGGTGTTCGCGCCGCTGATCACGAGAAAGCGGTAATCCCCGCCCACCCGCACGGATACGGGTACGGCGGTCTTTTTGTCGAGTAGCGGATGGCGCCCCCGCACGATCTCCACGATCCCGCGTCCGTTCAGCTCCGGTTTCACGCAACCGAGCCGATAGCAATACTCCGCCCGCGCGTAAAACGAGTCCGCTTCGCCCAGCAAAACAACGTCTTCGCCGAGCGCGCCGCTCAAACTCCCGATCCGATGGGAAAGCTCCGCCAGAATCCGCTCTTCCTCTTCCTTTTCGTCGAGGGTGAGCGTAATGAGTTCGTTGTTCATTTCCAACACTTCTTCCGGCTCGATGAACACCGTCGCGCCCGTCGACGAACGATCGTGCACGAATCCCTTCACGCTGCGCTTATATTCCGCTTTTACGGGGATCACGAACCGATCGCCGCGCACCGTCACGATGCCGTCCTGCAAGAACTTCTTTTCCTCGCCCGTGAGATAGGAGGCGAGGCGGGCGCGGATGCGCTCGCCGAGCATTCGGATCTCCCTGCGCAACGAAAACAGCTTTTCGCTCGCATGATCGGAAATTTCCGATTCGTTTACGATCTTTCTTCCGATTTCCTCTTCGAGATTTTCGTCGAATCTGAGCCGCGCCGTCAGTTCCCGAAAACGCACGATGCGCCCGTCTGCATGCGCGTGAACCGACTGATACAGCGTCCGCGCCGATCGCAGAAGCCGCGCGCAAGCGAGCAGTTCCGCGCACGTGAGCGTCGCGCCTTTTTCCGCGCGTTCGAGCATGTCTCCGAGGGGCGGAAACTCTTCGATCCCGCCCGCACCCAGTTCGAACAGCAACAGGGTCGCCTCTTCCGTCGTGTCGATAAGACGCTTCGCCGCGGAAAGATCGGAGACGGGCGCACAGGCAAGGATCGCCGCGCGCCCCTCTTCGAGCGTCGCGTATCCCGCGGCCGCCGCGAGTATTTTATCGAGTTCCAAACGTTCTTCGCTCTTTTTCATAACATGCTCCTGTCGGTATGACCGCGCGTCGCGCAACCCGTCGCGCCGCCGCGCGTCGTGTCGTCGATCAGCGCGGAAGCCGTTCCCCGCGTCGTTTGCAGGGGACTGCAATTAAACAGCTCGAAACGGCAATCGCCCGAAACGCGGTATCGGCGCATCGGAAACCGTCTCCCCTCTTCGTCGGTAAGCGTATACAGATCGCGGCGGTCGCACGTGCCGCACGCGCGGGAGAACGGACAATAGCAGAGTTCCATGACTTTGATATCGCCCGAAGAAAGCGCAAACCCGCCCTCCGCGGCAAGCGCGTTCTGCTCCCGCAGAGAGAGTTCGGCGGAGAGGGTGAAATATTTCGCGCCCGCGCGCTTCACGCCCGCAACGGCGTAACGGTTGGTCAGATTGAATCCCGCGCCCGCAAACAGCGGCTTTCCGTATTTCTTCGCAAGCGCGATCCCGTAATATCCGTCGCAGTAAAACCCGTCGAACCGTTCCCGAGCCGCGGCAACGAGGCGCTCGTCCTCCGCGCTCAAAAGCGGCGGCAACCACAAAAATTTTTCGCCGCCGCGCGCGGGCGGCTCGATCTTGCGGTAATCGCGCGGTTTGTATATCACGACGTCCGCATCCGCGCCGTCGGGATCCGCCGTGATCACCGCCGTCAGCTTGCCCCCGACGGGGGAAACGGAAGCTTCGATCTTTTGCTCTTCGAGCGGCGCGCGAGACGGCGCAAGGTATTCCGCCAGCTCCCGATAAAATTTGCGGCGGAACGCGTTCAGGTCGGACTTCGCGAAAAACGCGTTTTCCGTTTCCGCAACGATCCGCGGCAGAAACGGCGCGCCGTCCGTCTTCCGGAAACACGCCGCGATCTCCTCTTCCCCGAGCGGCGCGCGCAAAGCCGCCGCCGCAGGTTTTTCGCCCGTACAGCGGAATCCCTCGCACTCCGCAACGGGATATTCGTCTGCGCAAATGCGCACGCGAACGGATAATTCGCGGGCGGTCGCAGGCGTTAACAGCCGTTTTCCGCCTTCGGCATCCGTCGTAAGCCGCACTTCGTCGCCCGCGAGAAGACGGGCGCGGGTCGAGAGATAAAATCCGCCCTTGCACGCGCCCGCAAACGCCGCGCCGCCGATCTCCTCGCCGCCGCGCAATATCTTGAACCCGTCTCCGGCGCTTCCCCGATACCCGCTTCTGCAAAAGAGTTTCCCGCCCGACGACGCGATAACGCCGACGCGTTCTCCGAGATGTCCCTGCACGTTGCGGGATAAAAAGTTCTCCTCCTGTCCGAACGCAAGACCGCGCGTATAATCGCCGCGGTTGTAAGCGCGCTTCAAATCGGAAAATTCCGAAACCCCGTCGCCGCCGCCGAGCAAAGCGCGATAATACTTCACCGCCGACGCGACGTATTCGCCGCGCCGCAGCCGGCCTTCGATTTTCAGCGATACGACGCCCGCGCCGATCAGTTCGCGCACGCGCGTGCCGACGCAGAGGTCGGAAGTCGAAAGCGCGTAAGCCGCCCGTTCGAATCCCGCGCGATCGACGGTGTATTTTTTGCGGCAGGGCTGTTTGCATCTGCCGCGGTTTCCGCTGTGATTGCCGGCAAACGAAGAAAAATAGCACTGACCGGAAAAACAGGTGCAGAGCGCGCCCTGCACGAATACTTCCGTTTCGATTTCGACCGCGATCCGACCGATTTCCGCAAGCGGCGTTTCGCGCGCGAGAACGACGCGCGAAAACCCGTACTCCTTCGCAAGCAGCGCGCCGTCAAGATTGCAACAGCCCGCTTGCGTGGAAAGATGCAGGACCATTTCTGGATACGCGCGTTTCAGTTCCCGCCCCAAAAACATATCCTGCATCAGAATCGCGTCCGCGCCCGCGTTCCAGGCGTCGAGCGCGCAGGCGAAAAAACGCTCTGTCTCGCCGTCTTTCACGAGCGTGTTCAGACAAACGTAGACTTTCGCGTTCAGAAGGTGCGCAAAACGCGCCGTCCGCGCGAGCGCCGCGGCGTCGAAGTTTTCCGCGCCCTCCCGCGCGGAAAACTCGGTCAGTCCGAGATATACGGCGTCCGCGCCCGCAAGAAGAGCGGTATACGCCGATTGTTCGCCCCCCGCGGGGGCAAGGATTTCCGTTTTCAAAATTTATCTTCCGATCGTACGCTGTATCAGTTCCTGCGCCGCGTCGTATCCCATGCTCTTCAAACGCTGGTCCCGCGCCGCGACTTCGATCAGGATCGCGAGGTTGCGCCCCGGACTCACGGGAACCGTGAGCTTGGGGACCTTGATGCCGAGAATATCTTCGAAGTTCTTTTCCCCGCCGATGCGGTCGTACTCCTTGTCCCGCCGCCATGGCTCCATTTCGAACACGAGTCCGATCTCTTTCTCGCCCAGAACCGAACCGGAACCGTACATGTTTTTGACGTTGATGATCCCGATGCCGCGGAGTTCCATGAAATAACGGATCCGTTCGGGCGCGGTTCCGACAAGCTCGTTTTCCACCCGTTTGATGAGCACCGAATCGTCCGCAACAAGACGGTGTCCGCGCTTGATCAGTTCCATAGCGGTTTCGCTCTTCCCGACGCCGCTGTTCCCCGTCAGCAAGATTCCCGAACCGAACACGTCCATCAGAACGCCGTGCATCGTCGTTTCTGGCGCAAGCAAGCGGTTGAGATAGATATAAAGATCCGCCATCAACGAACTCGTGACTTTACTCGTACGGAAGATCGGCGTACCCGACGCGCGCGCACTCTCCATAAATTCGGGAAGAACGGGCAGGTCGCGCGAAAAGATCACGCAGGGGATTTCCCCGCATTCGAACAACCGTCCGATCTTTTCCTTCCGCTCGTCGGGGGAGAACGAACGCATATACTCGTGTTCGGCAAGCCCGATCAGCAAAATCCGTTCCGCGTCGAAATAATTAAAGAAGCCCGCAAGCCGCAGTCCCGGACGGTCGACGCTGAGCGTCGTGAGCGTCATGATCCCGCGCCCCGTATAGAGCATTTCCAGACCCAGATCTCCCGCAAATTTTTCGAGCATGACGGTTGCTCTCGGCAAAACGATTTCGTTCATATTTCCTCCGATAATGCGTATTTCAAAGCGGCGGCGACGCCGTCGTCTTCGTTCGACGGCACGACGGTCGCGATTTCCTTCAACGGCGATTCCGCGTTTGCAACGGCGAACTTGCCGCCCGCGCGTTCGAGCATGGGCAAGTCGTTGTAATTGTCGCCGATCGCGGCGATCCTGCCGCGTGGAACCCGATAATATTCGGACAAATAATCCACCGCGGTTCCCTTGTTCTCGCCCTCGGGAAGGATCTCTACGAAATACTCCGCCGAACGGGTGACGTAATAGCCCTTGCCGAGCGCCGCGCACACGCGTTCGTTCAGACCGTTGCGCTCCTCTTTGTCCACCATCGCGAGAATCTTGACGATCCGCAGGCGGTTGCGTTCCGCAAAATCGGATATGGGTTCGCCGTCGACAACCTGCGCTTTGATGCCGCAAACGCGTTCGTAAATTTTCAGCCCCTCGTCGTCGCGGTTGCTGTAAAAATCCGTCACGGTATAGACGTGAATATGCACGCCCTCAGATTCGAGAACGCGGATTGCCTTTAATGCGTCGCCGCTCGAAAACCCGCCGTCTTTGAGCAGTTTTCCCGTGGCGACGTCCGCGATCGTCGCGCCCTGAAAGGCGACGACGAGCCCTTCGCGGATCCCGAGCTCGTTCAACCGCGAACGCGCGGAAGTCAGCGTCCGCCCCGTCACGACCACGAAGACCCCGCCCGCGGCGCGGTACGCCGCAATCGCCCGTTTGTTCTGTTCCGAAACCTTTCCGTCGGCGCGTACGAGCGTGCCGTCGAAATCCGAAAGAAAAATGTCGTATTTCATCCGTTACAATTCCTCGAAATATCGTTTGATGCGCGCCGCAAGTTCCTTGCCGACGCCTTCCGCCTGCGCCAACTCTTCCTCGCCCGCCCGCATGATCCTGTCGATCGTGCCGAACTTTTCAAGCAACGCCGCGCGCTTTTTGCCGCCGATCCCGCCGATCTCTTCGAGCAGAGAAGAGAGATTGCGTTTGGAGTGGAGATTCCTGAAATACGTGATCGCGAACCGGTGCGCTTCGTCGCGGATACGCTGCAACACTTTCAGCGCGTAATCCCTGCGGTCAAGTTTTACGCTTTCGCTCGAAGAGAGCGTGAAGATTTCCTCTTCGCGTTTTGCGAGCGAAATCAGATCGATCCCCGTCACTCCCGAAGCTTCGAATATCTCCCTGACGGCGGAAAGCTGACCTTTGCCGCCGTCGATCACGACGAGATCGGGCTTTGGGAACCGCTCTTCCTCCTCGCCGCCGAGTTTTGCGAGCCTGCGCCCCAACACTTCTTTGAGCGACGCAAAATCGTCCGCGCCTTCCACGGTTTTGATACGGAAACGGCGGTACTGCGTTTTGTCCGCTTCGCCGTCGGTAAACACGACCATAGAGCCGACTTTGTCGACGCCCGAGATGTTCGAAATATCATAGCATTCCATGCGCTTGGGATACTTCGAAAGTCCCAATAACGCCTGCAACCGCGCGCAAGCGCCCGTCGTCATGTCGTTTTTGTGTTCGATCGCGGAAACGGATTTGTCGAGATATTCCTCCGCATTGCCGATCGCCATATTGAGAAGTTCCCGCTTGACGCCCGTTTTGGGACGGGTGATCGCGAGCGCGCGACCCGTTTTGCGGAACGCGTACACGCGGAGGAGTTCGTCGTCGATCGCCTCGTCCAGAACGAGTTCGTGCGGGATCTCGTGCGCCGCGTAATACTGCGTAAGAAAACTGAGCATCGCCTCCTCCCGCTCGCCCGCGCCCTCTTCGAGCGCGAAGTTGCGGCTGCCGCGCATGGTTCCGCCGCGCGTGACGAGCACGCTGACGACGGCGTACAGTCCGTTGGAAGAAAGCGCCCAGATATCGGCGTCGACGTTCTTGGGCATCGCGGTGATCCGCCGCTGTCCGAGCCGCGACAGCATTTCGATCTTATTGCGGTAGTCGAGCGCAAGCTCGAACTGCTCTTCTTCGGCAAACTGCGCCATCTTCTCTTTCAGAATCCGTTCCGCTTCCTCGTAATCGCCCGACAAAAACGCGATCGCCTTTTCTACCTGCGCGGCGTATTCTTCTTTCGAACACTCTCCCGCACACGGAGCAAGACATCTGCCGAGGTGATAATTCAGACAGGGTTTTTTCGGTTTCTCGCCCACGGACACGCCGCAGAGCCGCACCCTGTACACTTTCGCCGCGACGTCTAAAATCTCCTTGCAACTCACGCCGCCCATAAAGGGACCGAAATACTTTCCGTCCTTGCGCAGACGGCGGGTCACCGACAGACGGGGAAACGCCTCTTTCGTATGCACTTTGATGTACGGATAGGTCTTGTCGTCTTTGAGTAAGATATTGTACTTGGGCTTGTACTTCTTGATATAGGTATTTTCGAGCGCGAGCGCGTCCACCTCCGTCGGCGTGACCACGTACGCGAAGTCGCGCACGCACTCCACCATCGCCTGCACTTTGGCGGGCTTTGGCGAATTGCGGAAATACTGCCGCACGCGGTTTTTCAAATTCCGCGCTTTCCCCACGTAGATCACCGTGCCGTCCCGATCGAACATGATATACACGCCGGAAGAATCAGGCAGCAGTTTTAATTTTTCGCGAAGAACGCTCTCAGCCATACTACCATTATACACGGTTTTTCGCTTTTTTTCAAGGAAATCGCCCTATTTTCTTCAATAACCCAAAAACTCGACGCCTTTCAGAAGCACGTCGTTCACGATGTCGTTATAGAGCGAATAGAAGATAATCTTCCCGTGCCGTTCGGTGCGCACCATGCCCGCGTCTTTTAAAAACCTCAACTGGTGCGAAACGGTCGTCTGGTTGATGCACAGCACCCGCGAAATGTCCGTCACGCACATTTCGGAAATGGCAAGCGCGGAGAGAATCCGCAGGCGGGTGCCGTCCGAAAAAATCGAAAAAAAGCGGACGAGCGAGACGAGCAGTTCGCCTTCCGGCACATAGCCCTCTACCATCCCCTGCGTGCGTCTGTCAAGCAATAAAGTTTCCGTCATAAAAATCCTCCCGATGATTTATGACAAAATAATAACGCGTGCGCAAATGCGCACGCGCCGAATCTTTGTCGGATTCCGTCTATTTTTTACGGATTCCGCGCCTTTTCTTTCAAATAAATCTCTTCTAAAATTTCCGCGGCGTCGTACGCGAGGTCGGGGCAGGGCCGCCGCTTGTAGTATTCCGCCGTACGCGCTTCGGCAACGGGAGACTGTTCTGCGCGAAGCCCCGCGCCAGTCAACAGCTCCCCGCAATTATAGCTGCCGTTTTTTTCGCGGAAACGGTTCGCCAGCTCCTGCACCAGCGCATAAATCTCGCTCTTGTTCTTTTCGGGAAAGAGCAAGCCGAGACACATCGCCGCGCCCGACACCGAGCCGCACGTCTGCCGAAGCCGGCCCATTCCCCCGCCCATGGGAAGAGAAACCGCTTTCAGCGTCTCTTCAGGCACGTTCAGCAGATCGGCAAACGCAAGCATCACCGCCTGCGCGCAACTGTATCCGCCGAGAAAATAATTCTTCGCTTTTTCCGCACGCGTCATTTACAACCTCCGTTTTCTGTGTTATACTATACGATATGAAAATCTTTTATACGTTTCTGCCCGTTTCGGGAAAGGCGTTTACGGAAGCGGTTCTGAAACGGGAATATAAAATCGATTGCCACGTATTCAAATCGACAAAGCACGGGAAACCTTATCTCGAAAACCCGCCCGTCCGTTTCAATCTCACACACAGCGGCAGTCTCACCGCGCTCGCGGCGGGAGAATGCGAAGTCGGGCTGGACGCGGAAGAACGCAAAGAGCGCAATCTCGCCGCGCTTTCGAAACGCCTGACGCCCGCCGAACGGAGCGAAGATTTTTTCAGACTTTGGACGGCGAAAGAAGCTTATGTGAAATACAACGGCGCAACGCTCGCGGAAAAGCTTCCCCGATTGGAATTCCGCGGAGGCGCGCTTTATGAAGACGGCGCGCCCGTTCCCGTAAATCTATGCTTTTTCCGAATCGAAAATTACCAACTCGCGCTCTGCACCGCACGACCCGAGCCGTTCGAAAGGATTCCGTTCGATCTCTGACTTTTATCGGTCGGTTTATTATAACACGAAAACCCGAAAATGGCAAGCGCGGAGACCGGAATTGCAAAACCCCGTTTTACCGAATCGGTAAAACGGGGCTATATTTTACTTTCCTTTGACTCTGCCCGTATCGATGTTGTCTTTCTTCCTGTCGGCAAGGGCGCGGATCGGGTGTTCCTTGTTCTGCAACCGCCAATCCTGACCGAATTCTTTGATCGCTTTTTCAATGACCGCATGCGTTCCGACCGTTGAAATATCGCCGTTGACCTTGGCGTTATAGCCGAAATAGCGGAAGGAATCGGGCACCTTGTCGAGTTCTTCCCAGCCCTCTTCCACGCCCGTGAGCCGCACGCTCTTCAATACTTCGCGCACGTATTCCTTCTGAGAACGGAATTTCAACAATTCGGGGAACGCGCCGCCCTCGGGGAAGCACTGCTGCCATACTTTTCCCTCGTACGTTTTCAACAGATCGGCGGCTTCGTGCAAGTGCGCGACCTCCTGTTCGAAATGCATTTCCCAAATCTTTTTGATGCGCTCGTCCGTCTCGTCCTCGTAACAGGAATAATAGAGATAGCACTCCGTGTACTCGTTCATGAGGAGGCCTTCCCACCAACTCATGCAGGGATCCTTCAAACAGCCGTATCCCGTCACGTGCTGTTCCTCGATCATAGCAATTTCGTTATACAGCTTTCTGCCCATCGGTGAAGCGTAGAGATTGCCGACGTTCATATAGAAGTTCATCGTCTGCTGTTCCGCCGCGGTAATGATATTGATGTTCAGCTTCGTCTTTAAATCGTTGAGATGCGCGTTGATATAAAAGTCGACGTCGTCGTAAGGATGCCGGTACTCCGCGACGGTGGGACGCCCGGGCATGATCTCGGTATAGTTCCCGACGAGCCGTTTGGGATCGCCGCCTTTTTCGAGCTCTAAGAGATCGGCATAACGGTACAGGTGGTCGAAGTCTTCGAGAAGCGCGAAATCGAGCTGTTTTTTCACATAGCTGTTTTTCTCGCTCAGCGCAAGGTTTGCCGTGAGATCGACGGCGAGCTGTTCGTACCCGATGGTGTGTTCGAGTATGCTCTCGTTTGCGGGCTTCAATCCCGCGACCCGTTTTTGCTGGATCTGTTCCCCGCGGCGCATGAGCGCGAGACGGCGGCGAACGTCGTTATTCGAACAATGACGGGTAAACGCGTTCGAATAACGCACCGATTCGAACTCCGTGCCCGACATCAAAATCACCCGCAGACGGGTATAGGGATCGACCGTATTTTTGTCGTACGGCTTTAAAAAAACTTTGTTCCAAGAAGTAAAACACTTGTCCGCTTTCTGCGGCTTTAATTCAAACGGATTCATAAACCCTCCTTTTAAAAAGGTTATCGACATTTTCGCGAAAAGTATTCCCGAAAGCAGAGAAAAGAAAAATTTGTGAAAGGAAACTTTGTTTTACCGCCGCGGCGATCGGCGGGCGCGCGCCCGAATCGTATGCGCATATCGGCAAACGACACAAACGTGAATGTACGGGAAAATATGACCCGCGCTTTTCTTGCTAAATCGAAATAAATCTGTTACAATAGGAACGGAACAGATCGGGAGGAATCAATCATGATCGGTTGCGTGATCGCATTGGACAGCGAAGCGGAGGCCTTGCTTTCGCAAACGGACGTCGAGGACATTCAGACGGCGTACGGAAAAACCATTCATTTCGGCAAGGCGTTCGGGAAAGACGTGCTTATCGTCGTATGCGGCGTGGGAAAAGTAAACGCCGCCGCGGGCGCGTGCGCCGCCATCGCGAAGGGCGCGGACGTGATCCTGAACTTCGGCGTTGCGGGCGGACTTCATGCAAACACCGAAATCGCCGAGATCTACCTCATCGAAAAAGCGGTGCAGTACGACTTCGACATCACGCAGTGCGAAGGCGGAAAGATCGGCACGCTCGACGGCGAGACGGAGAACTTTCTGCCGCTTACCGCGCCCGAAAAAATCGGGTTTCCCCGCCGCGCGCTCGGTTCGGGCGACCGCTTCAACGACTCTCCCGCCGATCACGCGTTGCTGCTCGAACTCGGCTGCGATATCCGCGACATGGAGGGCGCCGCGATCGCACAGGTGTGCAAGTATGCAGGCGTTCCGCTGATCTCGGTCAAATCGATTTCGGACGTATACGGCCGCGGAAGCACGACCGAGCAGTTTGAAAAAAATCTGAAATTTGCCAACCTCACGCTGAAAGCGCACATGAAGGAAATCTTCGGGGGGATTGAGGCGTGAACAAAATTCCGTCCTTTCAGAAAAACCACAATATCCTCTCGGTGGGGTTGCACGCACAGACAGACGCGCACGGCATCACGACGTTCGATTTGCGGTTCAAAAAGCCGAACGCGGGAAATTATCTTTCCGCAAAAGCGATGCACACTATCGAACACATGATGGCGACCGTTCTCCGAAACGGTCCCGCGGGAGAAAATATCGTCTATTTCGGTCCGATGGGTTGCCGCACGGGCTTCTATCTATTAACGGTGAATCTCACGTATTCGGAAGTCCGCGCGCTTTTAAAGGCGAGCATTCCCGAAGCGATCGCTTTGAAAGAGATCCCCGGCGCGAAAAAGACGGAATGCGGAAATTACCTCGAACACGATCAGGCGGAGGCGAAACAGGAGCTTGCCGCTTATCTTGAAATCTTAAACCGCTTTTAAACGCTAAAATAACAACACGCTGAGGAGGAAGCCGAATGATCGATCTCGGAGATTGGAAGGAACCGCTCGCGCCGCTGTTTGCGGACGAACGGTACAAAAAAATCCGCGAATTTTTAAAAAGCGAATATTCCGCGCACGTCGTCTATCCCGACATGTACGATATTTTCAACTGTTTCCGATACACCCCGTTTTCGGAAGTCCGCGTCGTGCTGTTGGGACAGGATCCTTACCACAACGAAGGGCAGGCGCACGGGCTCTGTTTTTCGGTACAGGACGGGATCCCCAAACCGCCGTCCCTCGAAAACATGTTGAAAGAACTCAAAAGCGATCTGGGATACGACCCGCCGAAATCCGGCAACCTCACGAAATGGGCGAAAGAGGGCGTACTGATGATGAACACCGCGCTGACCGTTCGCGCACATCAGGCGAATTCGCACGCAAACTGCGGATGGAGCTGGTTCACCGATTCGGTGATCTCCATTTTAAGCGAGCAAAAAGAACGTCTCGTCTTTCTCCTGTGGGGAGGCAACGCGCGGCGAAAAGTGCCGTTGATCGACAAGCGCAAGCATTATATCCTCGAATGCGCGCATCCTTCGCCGCTTTCCGCGTTCAACGGATTCTTCGGGTGCAGGCATTATTCCAAGACGAACGAATATCTTACGGCGCACGGATTAAAGCCGATCGACTGGAAACTGTGATTTTTTAATACATGCGCCCGATTGCATCTGCAATCGGGCGCATGTGTTTTCTTCTGCAATTATTCTTCGGTCACGGCGATCTCGCCGTCGATCTCGTCCACGATCGCGGTACTGCCCGCGCCGATCATGCCGAGCAGAATCGCCTCCGAGAGCTTATCTTCCACCATCTTCTGCACGACCCGCTTTAAAGGACGCGCGCCGTAATCCGCATGATACCCCTCTTCCACCAACCGCGTCTTGGCGCGGGCGCTTACTTTCAGCCCGATCCCTTTCGCTTTCATGCGCTTCGAAAGTCCTTCGAGAATTTTTTCGCAGATCCGCGCCGCGTCTTCCTGCGTGAGTTTATGGAATACGATCACGTCGTCCAACCGATTCAGAAATTCGGGTTTGAACTGCGCTTTGAGCGCGTCTTCGATGCGCAGTTTCATATCCGCGTATTCGCTCTGTTCGTCCGCGGAACGGAACCCGAGCGCATTCACCTCTTTCACCTCGTGCGCGCCGATATTGGAAGTCAGGATCAGCACGGTGTTTTTGAAAGACACCACCCGACCCCGATTATCCGTCAGTCTGCCGTCGTCGAGGATCTGCAAAAGCAGATTGAACACGTCGGAATGCGCTTTTTCGATTTCGTCGAACAACACCACGGAATACGGCTTTCGGCGAACGCGTTCGGTCAGCTGTCCGCCCGCGTTATCGTCATAGCCGACGTAACCGGGCGCCGCGCCGATCAGTTTGGAAACGGAACTCTTTTCCATGTACTCCGACATATCGAGCCGTATCATCAGATTTTCGTCGCCGAACAGGCTTTCGGCAAGCGCCTTGGTGAGATCGGTCTTTCCGACGCCCGTCGGACCCACGAAGATAAAGGAACCGATGGGACGGTTGGGATCTTTCAGTCCCGCCCGCGCGCGGCGGATCGCTTTCGAAACCGCGGAAACCGCCTCGTCCTGCCCTACGATGCGGGCATGCAACTGATCTTCGAGGCGAAGAAGTTTTTCGCTCTCCTCCTCGGTGAGTTTTAAAACGGGAACCCCCGTCCAACCGCTCACGATCTCGGCGACGTCCTCCATGCCGATCGAAAGGTGGGTGGCGGCGCGCTTGCGATTCCAGGCGGCGCGCTTTTCCGAAAGCTCTTCGCCGAGCTTTTCGATCTTGCGCGAAAGTTCCTCGGCACGTTTCAGATCGTTCCACTTCCGCGCGTTCTCGCAGTCCGCTTTCATTCGGGTCAGCCGATCCGCGCTTTCGCGGAATTCCGCAGGCCCGTTATAAGAATTCAGACGGGCGCGGGATGCCGCTTCGTCGATCAGATCGATCGCTTTATCGGGCAGAAAACGGTCGGTGATATAGCGGTCGGAGAGCTTTGCCGCCGCCTCGATCGCCTCTTCGGTAATCACCACGTTATGGTGCGCCTCGTACTTGTCACGCACGCCGCGCAAAATCACGATCGTGTCCTGCACGCTCGGCTGGTCGACGATCACGGGCGTGAACCGACGTTCGAGCGCAGGGTCTTTTTCGATATACTTCCGGTATTCTTCCAGCGTTGTCGCGCCGACCGTTTGCAATTCTCCGCGCGCCAACATCGGTTTTAAAATATTCGAAGCGTCCATTTTGCTGTCCGCAGAACCGCCCGCGCCGACGATGAGATGGATCTCGTCGATAAAGAGAATGATGTTGCGGTTGAGCGCGATCGCTTTGATCAGTTTCGTGAGCCGCTCTTCGAAGTCCCCCCGATACCGCGTTCCCGCAACGAGGGTGGAAAGATTGAGCGAAAACACCGTCTTGCCGCGCAACACTTCGGGAACTTCGCCCGCAACGATCGCCTGCGCCAAGCCCTCGACGACCGCGCTCTTTCCCACGCCGGGTTCGCCGATGAGAACGGGATTGTTTTTCGTGCGGCGCGAAAGAATCTGAACCACCTTTTCGATCTCTTTTCTTCTGCCGATCACGGGATCGAGCTTTCCTTCCGCCGCGCGGCGCGTCAAATCGACGCCGAACTGCGAGATGCTGTCGTCCAGCTCCGATTCGTCCTGTTCCCAAAGCGGATCTGTCTCCGATTCGGAGCGAAGATCCTGTTCCTGCGGAAGATCCTCGATAAACAGATCGCAGCTTTTAATCAGTTCCGAAATGTCGACGGAAAGACTGCTCAGCAAGTCGATTGCCATGCTGTCCTGCAATTCGAGCAACGCGCGCAGAACGTGTTCCGTTCCCGTAAGCACATACCCGTTTTTCCGCGCGAATTCCTGTCCTTTGCTGTAACACCATTTGGTGCGCGGCGTTTCCCCGTAAAAGGACGCGCTGTGCTGTACGCGCTGTTTGAACCGCTCCCGATACGCGTCCACGCTCACGCCCGCCGCCGTTAAGAGCTTTGCCGCGGTGCAGTCGTTGACGCAGAGCATGCCGAGCAAGAGGTGTTCGGTCCCCACATAATTGGTATTGTAAAGCTTAGCCGCTTCCGCCGCGAGATCCCGCACCTGCGTCAGATGATTGGTATATCCGCAAACTCCCATATCCAGCCTCCGTTTCCGATTATCGGATGAGATTCATTTTCACGATCTTTTTCGCGGTATATTCCGCCCGCAATTCGTTCTGCTCTTCTTCCGAAAGCGGCGCGCCGTTCAAGCGATCCAGCCCTGCGGGGCGCATCGAAGCGGCAAGCGCGTCAAGCTCTTCGATGCGGTCGTCCTTGGTCGGATCGGCGCCGAAATAGCCGAGCGCGACGCCGAGTTTGAGTTCCGCGATCAGCGAAATCAACTCCTTCGCTTCCAGCCTGCAACAGTTGGAAAGCACGCCGTAAGCCCGCTTGACGCTGTCCTTTAATTTCAAGCCGCCTTCCGTTTTCAGATTCGCGCGTTCGCGCAATTCGAATTCAACGAGATACTTTACCTTCTCGTCGACTTTATTCAAAATCGCGTCTTCCGAATAGCCGAGCGTCACTTCGTTGCTGATTTGATACAGATCCCCTTCGCCGCCGCTGCCCTCTCCGAACGTGCCGCGCAGCGTATAGCCCTGCCGCGCAAGATCGGGCGCCAACTTTTTCAGAATCCCGCGGCGGGAAAGCGCCGGAAGAAACAGCATGACCGAGGCGCGCAGACCGGTGCCGAGGTTGGTGGGACACGCGGTCAGATACCCGAACCGCGCGTCGTAGGCAAAGAGCAGGGATTCCGAAATCGCGTCGTCGATCCCGCAGACGCGCTCGTATGCGCGCTGCAAATCGAAACCCTGCGCGAAACACTGTTCGCGGATATGATCTTCTTCGTTTACCATCACCGAAATATTTTCGTCGCCGTGAACGAACGCCGCGGCGATCGCGCGATGGTTGAGCAGGTCTCGGCTGATCAAACTCTTTTCCACGAGAAACGCCGCCGTCTCCTCGGAAACGGCGCGCATGTCGTACGATCGGAAATCGTCGATCGCGTCGAGTTGCGCCCCGACGAGACGAATAATCTCGGCGGCAAGTTCTTCGGCGTGTTTGTCGCGGATCAATCTGCCGGGAAACGGATAGTCCGCAAAATTTCTGGCAAGGCGCACGCGGGAACTGACCGCGACTTTTTCGTATCCGACACGGCTTTTCATTCGCGATCCCCTTCGGCGTAAAGTTTCGCGTGCAGTTCGCGCAATTTTTTCTGCAAACTCTCGGCGGTCTTGTAATCGCGGTTCAGCATCGCGCGTTCCAGCTCCGCTTTCACGTATTCGTGTTCCAACGCCAGCTCGTGCGTCGCCTCGTACTTTTCGCGCGAACGCTCGCTCTGCACCTTCCCCGCGTGATATGTGCCGCCCTGCATCTTATCCAGCATCGCGATCACTTCGTCCCGAAACGCGTTATAGCAATACGGACAACCCAGCAATCCCGTTCTGCGAAAGTCGGAGAGCGCCGTTCCGCATTCGGGGCACACGGAAGCCTTGCCGCGCCCTTGCGGACGGCAGTCGTCGCAGAGAAAGACTTCTTTCTCTTGCAGAATATACTTTTTGGCTGCATTTTTGCCACAGCGGCTGCACAACATAGATTCTCTCCCGCACGCAACGCGGATTTTACGATTCCGCCGTTTCCAACTCGAAGCGGTATTTCTGCACCGCTTCGGGATACTTAACGCGATCCGTTTCCGATAAAAACATTTCCAACGGGCGAATATACCGTTCGCGCGCGCCGTACAGCGCACGGTATACGACGTAAATCTCCCCCGTTTCGCTGTGCCGTGCCGTTCCCTCCACGTA
>ERZ777306.2753-NODE-2753-length-21097-cov-4.938314_pt1 | contig 21097 bp, 11 predicted proteins | sample MGYA00374966_ERZ777306 | MGnify/ENA primary metagenome ERZ777306 (study PRJEB29329, sample SAMN06343882) | mouse gut metagenome | isolation source: Mouse cecum | place: Austria: Vienna | collected 2014-11-15 ...
AACTGCCGCCGCTCGAAAAACTGCCTGAACTGACTTTGGGCGGAACGTAGGAAAGCCCGCGTCCGACCGTGCTCGTGATCCTATGAAAAATATAAAAATCGAAGAATGTGAACGAGCGGTACGATCTGATATACTCGGGCGGCTCTACGGTCATATCCTTGAACTTATCCGACCATATCTTCGACACGCCCAAAACGTTCGCGTAGGGCAAAATATCGTAATAATACTGCGGATCGTCTTTGAGGAGCGTTTCGAGTTCGTCCTTGCGCGCGTCGCGCAGAAAGTTGCGAAAACCGAGAATGGAGTTGAGCTGTTCGCTGTACCAATCCGTGCGCTTGATCAAGAACGGCGCAACGCCCGAAAGTCCGCCTACCGCGATGATAAACGGTATGCGCACCGCCCAGCCCATCACGCACATAGGGATCAGCATTGATACGCCGAAAGTCAGGAACGCGATGAGCACGGTATAACCGAAGATCGCTCCCGCGCGTTTTTTCTCGGACAGCTTATAGTAATAGTTGGCTATAACGGAACCGAGCGCATACGCCACCGCAACAGGTATAACGGTAGCTATCGCCGCGATGTTAAAGAACATCGGCGCAATAGTCCACGTCAACAGCAAGCCCGTCATTACCGAATAAAGCGCGCACAAGACCATAACCGCAACGCCTATAACAGAACTTTTGGTATAGAACTTGTTTTTGTATTCTTTGTTAACCGCTGTTTTGGTTGCGCTTATACTCGTATACAGTTTGCCCGAAAGTTCCGACAACGACACTTCCGGATTGCCGTCATCGTTCTCCTCGGCTTTTTCGAATATTTTTTGGAACATGGCTTTTTCATAACCGCGCACGGCGTGCACGGAACGAAGTTTGATAAGATACGTATCGTCTTTACGCTCGTCGATGCGTATATAACCTTTGCTCGCCCAATAGAACACGAGCGACGTAACGTCCTCGCTCGAGCAACTGCCGTCTATGATCTTACCCATTTGCACGGGCAGCATATGCCGCATCTTTCCGTTGCCCGCGTCTATGCGCGGCGGATAAAAATCCACGACGGGGGTAACGGGTTTGTTTTTCATCACAAAAATTTTGATCAGTATCGCGCCGACAAACAACAGCGCGCCTAAAACTATAATAATAATTTGCGGTATGCCGACGGCGGGCGCGCCTATCGTGCCTTTAGGCATTTGATATGCGAGTTCTACGCCCGTATAAGCGGCAAGCGCGCCGGCGTTAACGGTCACTATCCTGCCGTCATCCGACCATACCACTCTGTTATCGGTCGGCGAAACAAAGTTTTCGCCTATATATATACCGAAATCGTCGGTAGCCTCGAGCGGTGCGACGGGATATTTCACCGTCACTCGCGCGTCGAGTATTTCGCTCGTATAACCCGCGCCGAGCGCCATGAGCGCAAGCACGTCGTTGCCGCTCTTGTGCGACGGCATTTCGTAAACGTACGACACGGTCAATCCGAGCGTATCGTCTTTGAAAAAGCTCCTGTCAGCGTCGCCGACGCGTATGCGCAAAATATTAAACGCTTGCATAAACTCGAATTCGTAATCTACGCGCGGCGTGATATTCGTTACGCGCACGTCGGAGATACGCTGTCCGGCATTTACGGGTATATCGACGAAAACGCCGTGATTGGGCGCTTGCTCGGTCGGGTTTTCCATAAATTGCGCCTCGAACTCGTTTTCGATCACGCACGTGCGGTCGTCGCGCCATTCGGCAGCTATATGCATATAATTATAGCGCAAGCCTTTGTCTACTTTATTATTTCCCGACTTGCCGAGCACAAACGACGTTATCGTCACCGTCAAAAAAAATATTACCGCCAATGCCGCCATAACGGCGAACATGACGGTGTTTTTTTTGCTTTTGGTCATATCAGTCGAAGCTCACCTGCGGAGTTGCTCGCTCGGCGGCATTCTCTATCTCGAAGAAAGCGCGTTTCTTCAAATGCATGCTTTTTGCAACGATGTTTGTAGGGAATTGCTCGAGCTTTACGTTGTAAATCTTGATTTTTGCATTATAATACTTGCGACTGTTGGCGATCTCGTGCTCGAGCTGTTCGAGCTGCGCCGAAAGATTGTTGAACTGTCCGTTAGCTTTAAGATCGGGATAGTTCTCGTTGACCGCGTTTAACAGCGTGCGCAGCGACGCGCCGAGCGCGGCTTCCGCTTGAGGTTTATCTTCGGGCGATGCCGCGATAGCGAGCCGACGAGCCTCGGTTACTTTTATGAGCGTGTCCGACTCGAACTTGCTATAGCCCTTGCACGTTTCCACAAGGTTAGGGATAAGATCGTAACGCTTTTTCATGTGTACGTCCATCGCCGAATACGATTCGTCGACGTCGTTTTTGAACAATACGAACTTATTGCGCGTGGCGATCCACCATACTGCGAAGATCAACGCAAGCGCTACTACGGCAATCGCTATACCGATTCCCGCCCAAGCGCCGGGAGACAAAGTCGAAATAAACATAATAATACTCCGAAAACATTTTTAGTAAAACAATCGTTTTACGAATTCATTATAGCACACCCGCATTTTTTACGCAACTGTTTACAAGTGATCCGTTAGGCGCTTGCGCTTTGTTCTTGAAATATCGATTTGACCGCGGTAAATATGGTATACGCAACCTTTTCCTGATAGTCTGCGGTTATAAGCTTGTTCTCTTCCGCGGGGTTGGACAAAAATCCGCACTCGCACAAAACGGAAGTATACTCGCTGCAATTGAGTATGTAGTAGTCCCCGACCGCAGCCGAGCGCGGCTTGGCGTTGAGCGCGTCGTTGAAATAGCCTTGTACGGTATTCGCTACTTCCCGTCCTTGCGTAGAACCGGACGCATAGAACACCTGCGCGCCGTTTACGCTTGCCACGGGATACGCATTGCAATGTATGCTTATTACGAGCGACGGCGCCGCGCTTTCCACTATTTCGCGTCTGGCGCGCATATCCTCTTTTTTGTTGTATTTAACGCCCTTGCCGACTGCGCCGCCGTCCGAACGCGTCAGCACCACGTTATAACCCTCGCCCTCGAGATATTTTTTCAAATACTTCGTGATCGAAAGATTTACGTCGCTTTCCTTTGTGCCCGTAGTCGATCCGAGCACGCCGCCGTCCGCACCGCCGTGCCCCGCGTCGAGCACTATCGTAATACCGTTGTCCGCCCGTACCGACACAACGATAGTAGCCGCGGCGGCTCCTACCGTCACCGCGGCAAGTACTATCGACAAAAATACTATCACCGTTTTGCGCTTTATGGTTATTATAGCTGCCATATATACTCCGTTTTTTACATAAAGTGTTTAACTCTTGCTCACTCGCCCGAAATGTGCATAACTATGTGCATAACCGTCCGAATCGCCCGATTTATGCACAATTTCGTTTGTTACCGCATCGCGCGGTCGGTATAGTTCGCGAGCGAGACCGTCGCACCGCGATACGCTATGCGTACAGCTTGACGTTTCCGTCCAACCAGCAATCGAACAATGCGGCAAGCTCGCGACGGCTCGATTTTTCCATTGCGCCGATCAAGTCTTGCGGCTCGGCAACGCCGTGCATATTATCGGAATAATACTTTTTCAATCCGTTAAGGAACGCTTCGCTGCCTATCGAGTTGCGTACGTCGTCGAGCATGAGCGCGCCTTTTACGTACGACATATACGAATACTCGAGTTCGCTGCCGTATTCGTACGACGCTCGCGTCATAGACGTATCGTCGTCGCCGCTCGATTTGAACGTTTCGCAGAACAGCGTATATGCGGACAGCGCGTCGGCGCGCTTGCCGTTGAACGTATATTTGTAACCCGCGTTTGCGTTGTTCTCGTAAAACATCATTGTCGTATACTCAGCCAACCCCTCGTCCAACCACGGGTACTTCACCTGATCGTTGCCGACGGCGGAGTACCACCATTGATGCGCCGTTTCGTGAACTATAACGTCGTCGTATGCGTCGCCGCTGTATGCGTCAGAGATCATGGACAGCGCGGGATATTCCATGCCGCCTTGCAAGAACGCCGTCTGTACCACGTTATATTCGGGGTATGCGTACGTTCCGAACAATCCGCCGAACGTCTTTACCGCGAGTATGGCGGTATTGAGCGCGCGCTCGGGCTGCGAATCGTGGTGGTAATAATAGTTCACCACAACGTCGCCCGCTCTGCCGCTCATTTTTTCGTACTTGCCGAGAACCGCCGCAAAATCGCGCACGCTTTTGGCTTCTACGGAATAAGTGACCGTTTCCTCGTTAGTTTCCGTCGATTTAACGCTGCCCGTGAATGCGCCCGTTAATTCCTTGGGCGCGGTCAGTTTAACGTTATAATCGGCGACTTCGGAAAAGAACGGATCGCCCGTGGAATAATACGGATCGGCTACAAACGCGCCGTCGCGGTACACGCATGCGATCGGATAAAAGTTTGCGAGGTTTACGCTGTTATCGTTGTAGCCGAAACGGTGTCTCACCTTCGGGATTTTTACGCTGTAATCTATCTTGACTACCGTGCGATCGAGCGGCTCGAGTTTTCCGCCGAGATCGACCGCCAAAATGTTCTCGTCCGAGCCGGTAACGGAAATATCCACATCCGTTCCGTTTACGCTTACGCTCGTAATATCGAGCGTGCTGTACGATCTGCCGTCGGGATATGCCGCGGTTATGCGATCGCTCGGCACGGGCGAAAACTTTGCGCCTTCGCGAAACGCGTTCGGGTACAAATGAAACCACAACTCGTCTTGCGGCACTTCTGTGTTGTTTACGTAGTCGCACGTGACGGACGCAGTCAACGTATAATCGGAAGACAGCGCGGCTTCGATACCGTAAACGGTAAGCTCTTCTTTCGGCTTCGCGGAACACGCCGCAGAACCGAATGCGGCGACGGCGGCGATCACTGTCGCCGATATGATTGCTATCGGTTTTTTGTTCATAAAAAAATCGCTCCTTCGTTGATATAGATATGAGAAGAAACGATAATTTATGTTTATTCGCAATATTTACGGCGCTTTCAGCCGTTCGATTTTTCGAGGCGCGCGCTTTTTAAGCTTATTGCCTACGATCTCCCAAAGCAGCAAGAACACGAACAGCGCAGCCGAACCGACCGTGAGCACGAACCACCAATATAGCGGCGTACCGGATATTATAGGCGCGTCTATCTGCATAGTATTCGGTATGCCGAGCACGTCGAGCAAAAACAAGCCGTAAACCGTATAACAGCTCAGACCGATCGGGAACATTTTCCAGCGTTCGAGAGACGGACGGAACCAACCGCACTGCGCGAGCGTTATACACAATATCATTCCCACTGTATGATGCAACAGTCCCGTTATCGTCGGCATAAACCAAAACGATACGTGCTGCGCCAAAAAGTTCGGATAAAATACGGTAGCAACGCCGCCGACAAGCTCGACATAGAACAAAAAATCGTACGCTTTGCTATGGGGTTTCCTCGTCAATACGACGAGCGCAAGAAGCAAACTCGACATTCCGCAATACGAATTGGGCAACAGTTCGAGTTCGCTCTTTTTCCATACCGCAAGCGATATTCTGTTAGCGGCTATCAAAACGAGCAGCACGCCCGCGATCGCCTTCAGCGCGACGGCCCTCTGCTTTTCCGACTTGCAAACGAACCGCACCGAAAGCGCGACGGCGACAGTGAGCGCTATCGCGCACACTATATAAACAATATGTTCGGTTCCGTAAAGTTTCGGCGGCATGGTTATCTCCCGTAGTACTCACATTATACACCCATTCCGCGCGATATGCAAATATTTTAACGATAGATTTTACTTGCCTATTATCGGTTCGAGCGGAGTATACACGCGCTTGAGCGACTCCACGCGCTCTTGCTTTTTGACGGCAATATCGAGGAGCTTGTCGATAAGCTCGGAAAAGCGCATGCCGCTTTTGAACAGCGCGCACGAGAGCGAACCGGGAATAGTGTTTATCTCGTTTACGTATATTTCGTCGTCTTTCACCAAAAAGTCCACTCGCGCGACGCCCGAACATCCGACCGCGCAAAACGCGCGCGCGGCAAGCTCTTTGACACGCTCGTTGTTGTCCTCGCCGATCTCGGCGGGAATCTTGTGCCGCTGCGTCTTTACGCTGCCCGAGTATTTATCGGAAAACGTCAGAAAGTTTTTCCACCCTACGGGCTGTTCGGTATCCGACGTGACGACCGAACCCGCATCGCAGCTATCGCCGAGCACGGCGCAGTTGACTTCCTTGAAATCCTCGAGCGCGCGCTCGATTATGATCGTGTCGTCCCACTCGAAAGCGACGCGTATCGACTTGTACAGCTCGGTCATATTGCTCGCGACGGATATGCCGATCGAGCTGCCGAGATTGCAAGGTTTGACTATAGCGGGAAAGCCTATTTTATCTTTGAATTCCGTCAGCGCAGTCGCCGCATCGGCTTGGTATTCCGTGCGCCGCAACGCGACGTACGGCAGAACGTTCATTCCCGCTCGCTCGAAAACCGTTTTAGACAGCAGTTTATTCATACCGACAGCCGAGCCGGAAACGTTACTGCCCGTATACGGTATGCCGCACATCTCCAACAGACCTTGCAAGCTTCCGTCCTCGCCGAGCATGCCGTGCATACAAAGCAATGCGGCGTCTATCTTGCACAGCTTGCGGTTATTGCAAAACAAATACCGCGAGCTTGGGCGCAAGTGAACGAGCTTGCCCTTGAAACGGAAATTCTTGACGGCGGACACGCTGTCGAATCCGCTGCCCGTCCAGAACCGTCCTTCACCGTCCACATATACGGGCACGCATTTTTGCGAGCAAGCGGACATCGCCTGAAGTCCGGTAATTATGCTTATGTCGTGTTCGCACGACCTTCCACCGAAAAATACGCCTATCATACACAATGTATATGACGGCGCATATCTTTCCGTTACTTGTATTTTTTATAAAGCGAACATTATTAAATCACGTCGTCTTATCTTACCGACGGTATAAAGTAATACGCAAACGAGAATATCGAGACTGCAAGCAAATACAGCGAAAACCATTTGAAATTGGCTTTTGCTATCAGTCCGAGCATTACTTTTACCGAAAAATATCCCGACGCGAAAGCCGCGATCGAGCCTACGGCTATATTGAACCAATCGATCGAGCCGAGCGCGCCCGACTTTGCCACGTCTATAACGGTGAGAAGCAGAGAGCCGAGTATAACGGGTATGCTCATCAAGAACGAAAACGTCGCTACCTGCTTGCCTTTAGAGCCTGCTACGGTGCCGCCGAAAATCGACGAACCGGAACGCGAGACCCCGGGAAATACGCCCACGCCCTGCATTACGCCCATTGCGATCGCGCCGCCCCAACCGAGGTCTTTGGGGTTTTTGTTCTTTTTGGCAATTATCTCGCTCACGAGCATTATAACGGCGGTGAATAAAAAGAAAAAGCACAGATACGTAGCGTTGTTAAAGTATTCGTTTATATAATCCTTGCACAAAAAGCCGACGATAACGGCGGGTATAGTAGCTACTATCAGCATTCCCATGCGCTTGAACGGTTTTTTGAACAATCCGCCTATATCTTTATACAGCACGAGCACGACGGCTACGAGAGTGCCGACGTGCACCATAATATCAAATAAAAAATTCTCCTGAGTGGAACTTACGAGGTTAAGCCCCATAAGTTCGCGCACCAAAATCAAGTGTCCGCTTGACGACACGGGCAAAAACTCCGTAAAACCCTGAATCAGCCCGAGTACGAGCGCTTGCCACCAAACCATAACTGTTGCTCCTTAAGCGAATTATATTCGGGCCGAACGCGCTTTATGCGCTTACCGCGCCCGCGCCGTCGGTTTCGACGGCGGCGTCGTTCATTTGCGCTTCCGCCGTCGCGGCTTTTATGCTCGCCTCGCGCTCGCGCAACGCCTGTTCGCGCGCTTCCGACGGAACTATGCTAAACACTTTCTTTTCTATCCCCGCCTCGTCCTCGGCAAGAGCGAGACGCTGCAATTCGCCGAGCGCTTTGTCGAACTTTTTACGGTCGATCTTTTCGAGCTTGGTAACGAATATTCCCTCGTGAGTGGTCACGTCAGCCTGCTCTTTATCGTAACGCAGTTCTTCAAACAGCTTTTCGCCGGGACGCAGACCGGAGATCACTACCTGTATATCCTCGTTCGGGATCATATTGTTCAAGCGTATCAGACTGCATGCAAGGTCGTAAATATACACGGGTTCGCCCATGTCCAAAACGAAAACCTCGCCGCTCGACGCAAGCGCGCCCGTTTGCAAAACGAGCCGCACAGCCTCGGGTATAGTCATAAAATAACGCTTGATATTTCTGTCGGTCACCGTCACCGGTCCGCCGGCTTTGATCTGTGCGAGGAAAGTGGGTATTACCGAACCCGACGAGCCCAACACGTTGCCGAACCGAACCGCAGCCATTTGCATATCCGAATCGCCCGCGCGCGTTTGCACGAGCATTTCCGCAAGACGCTTGCTCGCGCCCATCACGTTAGCGGGGTTGACCGCCTTATCGGTCGATATGAGCACAAACCGCTTTACGCCTGCTTTCTGGCACTTTTCTATAACGTTTTTCGTGCCGAACACGTTGTTCTTTATAGCTTCCGTAGGCGCGATCTCCATCATCGGAACGTGCTTGTACGCCGCGGCGTGGAACACTGCTTCGGGCTTGTATTTTTCCAAAACGGTTTCGAGCTTGTCCGCCTCGCGCACCGTACCGACTACGAGCGAATAGCGCGACGTATCGTATTTTTTGGAAAACTCCTGATCTATCGCGAACATGCCGTTTTCGTGTTGATCGAAAATAACGAGATGTTTGCAACCGAAATTGAGCGCCTGACGGCATAACTCCGAACCTATCGAACCCGCGCCGCCCGTGACCATTACGACCTTGTCTTTAACCGAAAGGTCGACGAGGTCTTGACGCACTTTGAATTCGTCTCTGCCGAGCAACGACTCGATCTTAATATCGTGCAGTTCGAGCGCCGAACCCGAAATTATATGTTCTACGTCGCCTATCGGCGGGATCATTTTTATCTCGACTTTGAATTTCGCGAGACGCTCATAAATCGCTTTGAGCTGCGACTTGGTCAAATACGATATGGCTATTATGAAAATATCCGGTTTGTATTCCTCGACTATAGAGGATATGGTGTTCATGCCGCCCGCAACGAGCACGCCGCCTACGGTCGCGCCCTGTTTTTCCTCGTCATCGTCAATGAGCGCGACGGGCAAATAACCTTCGTTGGCGTTATTCAAAAATCTGTTCAACAGTACCGAGCCGACGTTGCCCGCGCCCACGATTATCGTGCGTTTCGGGTGGCTGTCCTTGCTAACGTCGCGGCTCTGTTTTACGTGTTTGATATATCTCAGTATTATATTGAAAAATCTTATAATGCCCGTGGATAACAGAGAGAAAACCAAGAACAGCAGGATTTGCGTGACCCAAAAATCCACTTTGAACGCCACGTCCACTATAGCTTTGATTATGAGCAGGACTATGAATGAAACCACGTATGACAGCGCGAACTTCAAAAACTCGACTCGTCCCGCATACTTCCACACGACGTTATAGCAATCGAACAGCGCAAGCATACAGATCGGCACAGTGACCGACACGAGCATCAGCGGAACGAAAAACTGCTTATAGTTGGACGGATTGGCTACCGAATCGGAGTAATATATAGAAAAGTGCGCAAGCCAAAACGAGCCGAACACCAACGCAATATCGAGTATCAACGTCAATATAACATAGCGATACCGCGGAGAAAACAGCGCAGTAAACTTGTTTTTCGCGCGCTTACCTTTATTTTTCGGATTGTCCGACTTGTTTTTCTTGTTTTTCATCATGCCTCATTGTGCTGTTGTCTTATGTATGATACCATTGTTTATCGATTTTGTCAACAAGCAAAGCTTGATTCTTTGATTTCTTTGCTATTCTCCGTTTGCTTTTACGGCAGCTTGATTCTTTGATTTCTTTGCCGTTCTGTATTTGCCTTTGCGACCGATTGATTCAGTTCGCTTTACGGTTGTTGATATAACGCTTGAATACGGACAGCACCTCGTCTATTTTGCGCGCGTCCTCGCACTCGCACATTACGCGCACTTTGGGTTCGGTACCCGACATGCGCACAATGAGCCTGCCTATTCCCGAAAGCCGCGACGTGTAGTCTTCTATAAGCCCGATCATCTCTTTATCGTACATGATCGAGCTGTCGGCGTACTCGGCTATGGCTTTTTGCGGGAAAAGATTGAGTTCGGTAAACTCGCCGAGCTTGCCTTTTTTGAAAAGCGTTTTCGTCAAAAACATACTCGACATGATCCCGTCGCCCGTGGTGGCTTGAGGGTATACTATATAATGCCCGCTCTGCTCGCCGCCGAGGTTGTAACCCTTTTTGAACATAAGATCGCAGATGTACTTATCGCCCACGGGCGTGCGGACGAGTCTGCGCCCGTCCTTTTCGAGCCTGCGCTCGAGCGCGGTATTCGTAAGGATAGTTCCTACTACCACGTCGTCTTTCAACTTCATTTCTCTGCCGATATTGTACAAAACGGAATCGCCGTCCATTATGCGTCCGTCGAAAACGAAAGCGAGCCTGTCGGCGTCGCCGTCGTATGCAAACCCGAGTTTATAATCGGTATCGACCATAGAATGCAGAACGTAATCGGGATGCAACGCGCCGCAACCGCAGTTTATTTTTTCGCCGCGGAGCTTGAAGTTTTCTATTTGAACGTCCGCGCCCAATCGCTCGAACGCTTCCTTCGCGACAGTGGACGCCGCGCCGTATCCGCAATCGAGCCACACCTTTGCGCCCGTCATATCGCAATCGACGGTTTCGACCAAGTAATCTATATACTGCCGCTGCGCGTCGCGTATTTCGCACACCGAACCTACGGCGCGCATTTCCGTCGGATTGTCTATATAATACTCGACGCTGCCTTCCTGCTCCTCGCTGAGTTTTACGCCGTTCCCGTCGAAAATCTTTATTCCGTTATACTCTGGCGGATTATGCGACGCCGAAATAACTATACCGCAAAGCGCCTTGTGCGTTATCGCGGCGCGCGCAATTGCGGGCGTGGGCAAAATTCCGACGAGCAAAACGTCCGCGCCGCCGCGTTTAAGTCCCTCGACGAGCGAAGCTTGTATCTCGGGACCCGAAACTCTGGTATCGCGTCCGACTACCACCGCGCCTTTGCCGAAATACGCCACGATAGCCAACCCGACTTTATACGCGAGATCGGCGTCGAGATTATCGCCGTACTTTCCCCTTATCCCGTCGGTTCCGAAATATTTTCCCATTCTTTGCAACCCTCCGAAGCAATTTATAACGTATATAAGATATGACCGAAATATTTAGTATGTTCGCAAACCGATGATCAAACGACGCAAACTCCGTTCGTCGATCTTATTCATAATGCGGTTCTTTTACTGATTATAGCGTATTATGCGGAATAAGTCAATACATTTCGCGTAATCTGTTGACATATAATAACGAAATCGGCTATAATATAAAAGTAATTGAGGTTGATACCCGCATGACCGAATTCGTACAACACATAGCACAAGCAATGGCAAACTCCGTAGGCGCGCCGCTGTCGGTATTCCTCTTGTCAATGATCCCGATCGCCGAGGCGCGGTTTGCCATACCGTTCGGCATGAGCATGGGGCTTACGTCTTGGGAATCGTTCGGCTGGGCGTTTTTCGGCTCTACCGCAATAATCCCGATACTTTTGCTCGTGCTCATTCCCACAATAAACGCGCTGTCCAAAACCAAAGCGTTTTCCAAACTCGGCAAATTCCTCTACGATAAATTTTACAAAAAATCGCGTTCGCTCGCGGACGAGCCAAACCCCGACGACGCGAAAAGTTCGGAAACATCGAACGTGTCCGACACAAAAAAGAAAAAGAAAAAAATACTCACAAAGTCCGATCTCAAAAGAATGGGCGGCACGGCGCTGTTCGTCGCTATACCTCTACCCCTTACCGGCGTATGGACGGGCAGCGCGGTCGCGTCGATCGTCAAGGTCGGGTTCGTAAAAGCTTTGATCGGAGTCACGCTCGGCAACGCCGCCGCATGCGGAATAATAACGCTCATAAGCCGGCTGTTCGAGCCGTACGTGGAATGGATAACGCTCGCGTTCTTTATAATAGCCGTAGTTGTGGTTATCGCGCTCGTAGTAAAGCTTATAATATACAAGCCTAAAGACGCAAGCGTCGACGCGCAAACAACGACCGAAACAAACGAAAAAGAAATACAAACGGACAAAACGTCCCGAAGCAACATAAATAATATAAATAAAAATGTTGCCGACGACGATACGTCACACAACGAGGAGTAAATATGTGCGGTATCATAGGATACACCGGCGGCGCGCAAGCCGCGCCCAAACTTTTGAACGGACTGAAGCGTCTCGACTACCGCGGTTATGACAGCAGCGGTATCGCCGTACTCGAACGCGGAAAAATAACCGTCGTAAAAGCCGAGGGCAAAGTTGCCGTACTCGATAAAAAAACCGATTTCGGCAACGCGTTGCGCGGTACTGTCGGAATAGGACACACGCGTTGGGCGACGCACGGGGCGCCGAGCGACGCGAACGCGCACCCGCACGCATCAAACGACGGGCGGTTCGCAATCGTACACAACGGCATAATAGAGAACTTTTTCGAGCTAAAGCAAACGCTCGCCGCTTCGGGCTGCGTTTTTTCGAGCGAGACCGATAGCGAAGTTATCGTGCATCTCATAGAAACGCTGTATAACGGCGACATGCTCGCAACGCTCGTAAAAGCGGAACGCGAACTCAAAGGTTCGTACGCCGTCGGGATTTTATGCGCTGACGCGCCGAACACGATTTACGCGATCCGCAAGGATAATCCGCTCGTGATCGGAATCAACGGCAAAAACGGCGAAAACTTCATAGCAAGCGACGTAGCCGCCGCGCTCGAATACACGCACGAATTCGTGTTGCTCGGTGACGGCGAGATAGCCGCGGTATCGCCCGCCGAAGTCGCGTTTTACGACGCCGACGGCAAGCCGATAACAAAAGAGCCGTACACCGTCAAGTGGAACATCGAGCAAGCGGAAAAAGGCGGGTATCCGCACTTTATGATAAAGGAAATACACGAACAGCCCCGCGCGCTTACCGATACCGTACGCCAGCGCATCAAGCGCGACGGCTCGATCGATCTCGACGGCATAGAGCTTACGCCCGAATATATCGCCTCGCTCGACGGAATAGACATCATCGGCTGCGGCTCGGCGTATCATGCGGGCATCGTCAGCAAATATTTTATAGAAAAGCACGCGCGCATCCGCGTAAACTGCGAACTTGCGAGCGAGTATATATACTCCGACCCTATCACGGGCGCAAACCGACTTACCTTGATCATAAGCCAAAGCGGAGAAACCGCCGACACGCTCGCCGCATTGCGGCTCGCCAAAAAGCGCGGTTCGCGGACAATAGCCGTAGTCAACGTAGTGGAAAGCGCGATAGCACGCGAGGCGGACGGAGTGCTGTACACGCACGCCGGTCCCGAAATCGCGGTTGCAACAACAAAGGGTTACACCACTCAGATAGCCGCGCTATATCTCATAGGGCTGAAAGCGGCGCGGATAAAAGGCGCTATAACAAACGAGCGTTACTCCGCGCTGATAAAAGAGCTTTTGTCCGTTTCCGACAAGGTGTCTGCAATGCTCGCGCCCGCCGAGATCGAGCAAATGCTCGCTCTCGCGAAAAAATACAGCAAAAACCATTGCGCGTTCTTTATAGGCCGCGGCGCGGACTATGCCGCATCGCTCGAGGGCGCGCTCAAGCTCAAAGAAATATCGTACATTCACGCCGAGGCATACGCCGCGGGCGAGCTGAAACACGGCACGATCTCGCTTATCGAAGAAGGCACCGTAACGCTCGCGCTCGTGACCCAAAGCGCGCTTTATCCCAAAATGGAATCCAACATCAAATCTGTATCGTCGCGCAAAGGCACGGTCATAGCAGTCGCCTCGCCCGAAAACGCCAAGATAAGCTCTGCATCCGACAAGGTTATCATTCTGCCCGAATGCGACGACGACATTGCGCCCATACTCGCCGCTGTCGCGTTGCAATTGTTTGCATACTATGTCGCGGACTGCCGCAAGTGCGACATAGACAAACCGAGAAACCTCGCAAAATCGGTAACGGTGGAATAAGCGTTACAATCAAATCGTAAAACCGTCGACAAAAAATCCGCCCGCGCCATCAGGCGCGGACGGATTTTTTTGAGATCGATTACTATGCCGCAGTCACATCGACGGCAAGATCGCGCAACGTTATCTTATCGAAATTGCAGCAAGTATCGTCTCCGTCGGGAATGACGGTAAATACAATCGTATTTACGCTGCCGCCGTTCAATTCGATACTGCCGAGGATAATATCCAAATACCATTCGTCGTCATAAGGATTGCCCCAATCGTTTTTCGGTATTATAGCATTACTGCTTATCTTCTTGCCGTTCACGGTAATCCTCATAACCTCGGTAAATTTCGCGGCGACTTTCAAACGCGAATTAGTCGAAATAAGCTCTGCGGAATACTTTTTCCCTACTTCTCCGCCGACATTAAACGTAAACGTCATTGTTGCGCCCGGGTTTCCGCTGAATCCCGCGGCTACCGTTCGCGTGACCGTTCCGTCTTTTTGAACTTCTTCGGTTTTGACATGTTCCCAAGGTTGGAGATTTTCTTTATTGCCGTCTTGGAGCGCGGCGTTTTCCGCCTCGAGCACAGCCGTTTTAAGTTCGGATACGTCTACCGTGAGATCGCGCAGCGTTATCTTATCGAAGTTGCAGCAAGTGTCCGAGCCGTCGATAATTACTTCAAACACTATAGTATTGATACTACCGCCTTTAAGCTCGATATTGCCGAGTACGTTATCCTCATACCAATAATAGTCATTGGCGCTGCCCCATTCGGGCGCTTTTATTATCGCATCGCTGCTAACAACGCTGCCGTTTACCGTTACTCTCATCACGTCGGTAAATTTTGTCTCTTTTTTCAAACGCGAATTTCTCGATACGAGTTCGGCAGTATACGTCATACCCGTTTCTCCTCCGACCACAAAAGAATACGTTATGGTCGCGCCGGGGTTTTCGCTGAATCCCGCAGCGACGGTAAAAGGTTGCTCGCCTTCTCTCGTTACTTCTTCGGTTTTGACGTTCGCCCAGCCGGGACGGTTTTCTTTATTTCCGTCTGCGAGCTTTGCGTTTTCCGACTCGAAAACGAAGTCGGGTTTTTTCTCTGTCTCCGCTTCCCATTTTGCGGTGAAAACCACATTGCCCGCAGGCATAGTAAATACGTCGCCGACATTGTAATCCGTTTCGTTATACGTCCAGCATACGAACACGAAACCGTCTTTAACAAGTCCGTCTGCCGCAGGGATATCGAACGTTGCGCCCTCTTCGTACGATCCGCCCGTAGGCGCAGTTCCTTCCGCATCTTCTCCGCCGCTGAACGTAACGGTATATTTTGTAGGCGGAGTGGGCGTTTCGCCGCTGCCGTCGTCTTTCCACGTCGCCGCGAAAGTGACGTTCTTTGCGGGCATGGTATACGTCGCTCCGACTGCGTACGTATTTTCGCCGTCGCTCCACTTATCGAATACATACCCTTCTTTGGAAAGACCGTTTGCCGCGGGCAATTCAAACGTAGCGCCCGCAACATAACTGCCGCCCGACGGGACCGTGCCGCTGCCTTCGCCCGCGGTATACGTTACCGTATACTTGACCGGCTCTTCGGTTTTGCCGCCGTCATCCGGCTTGTCGTTGCATGCCGCGAACAGGAACGTCGCCGCAAGCGTCGCCGCCAAAACGGCAAACAGTTTGTTGATTTTTTTCATGATTTTCTCTCCTTAAAGATTATTGATTTTTTGCTTTACCAAAGACTGTAGTTAGGCGGATGCGCCCTTGAAAAATTCCAACTCGAGCTTGTCGTAATTGTATCCGCCGAGATCCGATTTTTCGTCATAACCGAGACTTGTGAATCTGATCTTGTTTACGCCCGTCTTGAGACTTACCTTACCGACGCACACGCGGACGAAAGCTTCCGCAGACCACTGATTTTCGTAAGCTTCGAGCGTAACTTTATTCGCAAGAATATCGGTTGCTCCGTCCGGATAAGTGATCGACGTTTTCGTCCATTCGGAGAATACCGACGCAATTCTGCGTCTGCTTACCGTGATGAAGACCAAAGCGTCTCTATCGGTATCGGAGTTATATTCAAACTCCAAATACGATCCGACGTTATTGTTGAAACCGCCTACGCACGTTACGTCGCCGAAACTTTCGACTTTAACGCCCGCCCATTGCCCGGGCGCCGGACCGTCCGCATACTTGGAATCCTCGGCTTCTATGACAACGGGCGGATCTTCCGACAAGTCGGCGCATTCGCACTTAAACGCGCAGTAGTCGTCGTCGCACGCAGTCTTGCAACCGCCGCAATGCTCGCATACGTCGTTACAGTCGTGCGGAGCTTTTTCCCATTTCGCAACGAACGTAACGGCTTTTGCGGGCATGGCGAACTCCGCGCCGGCAGCGTAATCCTTGCCTTCATACGTCCAACATACGAATGTGTAACCGCCTTTTTTGGTAAGCCCGTCGCCGTTCGGAAGGTTAAACGTTTCGTATTCTTTCTTATTCCCTACGCCGTCGATCTCGCCGTTCCCGCCGTTCTTATCGAACGTCACGGCGTAATCGGGCAGTTTTTCATAATCGCTTTCGGTAATAAACTCCGCAACTATCTCCGCGTCGGATTTGGGCATAGCGAACTTTTTGGCTACCGTTATGTCTATGGTTATGTTTTCGCCTTTATCTTGGCAGTAGACCTTCAGGCTTTTGAGCTTATAGCCTGCGGCGGGCGTTGCCGTAACGGTAATTTCCTTACCGACCGTCGAAGCGCGTGCGCTCGCGGTCACGTTGCCGCTTCCTTCGCTCCTCGTCGTTATGGCGTATTCCAAGGGTTCGCCCAAAAACTCGAGTTCCAACTTCTCGTAGTTATATCCGCCGATATCTGTTCTTGTGTTGTAATCTTTATTTACGAACTTGATCTTGTTGACGCCGTCTTTTAATTGAACTTTTCCGATACATACGCGCGTGAACGCTTTGCTGCTCCACTCGTTATCGGTCGGGCTTTGCCAAAGATAAGCTTCGAGCCGAGCTTTGGACGAAAGTTTCACCGACGTGCCGTCCGCATACGTTACTATCGTATCGGTCCAATCGGAGAATACCGTAAGCATCTTGCGCCTGTTTATCGTGAGGAAAATCAACGCCTCGCGATCGCCTGCGGAATTATACGTAAACTCTATCCACGAACCGACGTTGTCATTGAAACCTTTGATATACGTCCGTCCGTCGTTGGTCTCTACGTCTACGCCCGCCCATTGTCCGGGGTTAGGTCCGTTGGCATACGTAACATTCGGATTATTTGCGGCAATTATGGTCGCAACGTCTCCCGACAACCCGTCGCACTCGCATCTGAACTCTTTGCAATCATAGTATTCGCAATCGGTAGTACAGCCGCCGCATATTTCGCAAACGTGCTCGCAACGGTGCATTTCTATATGAGTCGCGTTGCGAATCGTTATTTTGTCGAAGTTATACGCGCCGCTGTCGTCCGCGCTGAGCACCTCGAACGATACTACGTTTTCGCCGCCTCTGAGCTGAATACGGCCCAAGAATATCTCGCCGAACGATGCGTCGGTAAAGTCGTTCATGAATTCGTCGACGCCCTTAAACGCCGGCACTACGGCGTCGCCCGTATACAGCTTGCCGTTTACCGTTATATCGAACAAATCCGAGAACAACGTATCTACCTTAAGCCGAGATACGGTGGCGTACAGATCCGCGTCGTAAGTTTTTTCGGGATCTCCGTCGTTTCTGAATCTGTATGAGATCGTTCCGCCTTGATTGCCGATGAGATTCTTTATATACGTACGACCCTGATCGTTTGTTTCCACTTCCAACCAACCGAACTTAACGTTGTAGCCGTCGCTGCATTCGGCATCTTCCGCTTCGAGCGCAAAAGAGCATTTACATTTTTCTTTCGAGCATGCGTCGTCGGCGCAATCCTCGTCGGAGCACTTGCCGCAAGACGGGCACTTGGTGGTGCACATATGCCCCGCCTCGAGCGTCGTGTCGGTAAGCAGCTCTATCCTGTCGAAGTCGTACGCGCTGTCCGCGCCGTCGCCGAGCACGGTGAACGATATAATGTTCGTGCCGAACGCCAGATCGATACAGCCGAGGTTATAACTCGAATAAGCTCTTTCGCTGCCTTTATCTTCCGCCTTGACCGCGGACACGACGGTATTACGCACGAGATATTCGCCGTCGTTGACCTTAACGCCGATAAGGTCGGTAAACTTCGTGGCTCTGTCTCTGCCCGCCACCGTTACCACGAGCGACGCCGTAGTATCTACGGGCGATTCCACTGCGAATGTAACGGATGCGCCCTTGTTATCGTTCATTCCCGTAACGGCGTAACGATCCGAGCCGACGCCGATAACCGTCAGCGCGCGCAGCTTGCCTTCTCGAACGGCGTCTTCCGCCTCGAACGCGAATTTTTGCTTGCTGTCGCCGCACTTATCGGCGCATTTGGGATCTTGGCAATCGAGATCCGTGCACTTACCGCACTTTTCGCACACGCTCGAGCAAACGTGCGCTTCCGGTTTCAAACCGCCTGCCGAATCTCCGCCGAGTACGGGCACGAGTATGGACGTGAGCAATATTGCAACGCCGAGTACGCACGCCCCGACTATTATGAGATTTCTGTAAAGCGGTTTCAGTTTGGGCGCGCCGCTTGCCGCTCGCGCCGCCGCGCGCCGCGCTGCGTAAGCTTTGTATCGCGCCGTATCGAACACAAACGACAGAACGCACATCGTCACGCCCGCCAACATCAAAACGCCCGATATGACGCTTGCGGATATGAGCAACGCCTGCCACCACGGCACGATCTTGACGATCTTGGTATTTATCGACACGCCGTTCATTGCCGCGCTGTGCAATTGCGTATACAGTATTCTGTGACACGCCTCGCGGAGCGCGAGCATAACGGTTGCGTTGTCCTTACTGTCGTTAAAGAACGTTGCGGAGCCGTTGAACATCCACAGGTCGTTACCGGCAACCATGCCTTCGGCTTTTGAATACTTATCGAGCATGTGAAGAGTGTTGCCCGCAGTGCACGCGTCGGTTTCGACAATGCCGATAAAATTCCACTCGTTGCGCAGTATGTCGGTAAGCAAACCTTTGTGCGCGCCCGCCCAAGTGCAGCCTATGCGGTTGAACGAACTCATTACGCCGTTCATGCGGCTCTTTCTCACCGCCGGCTCGAATGCGCGCAGGTACAATTCGCGCGCGCTCTGTTCGTTGAAGAACGTGGCTACGCCGTAACGGTTGCGCTCTTGATCGTTGAGCGCGAAATGTTTGGTCATGACTATAATGCCGACGTCCTGAACGCCTTTGACCTCGGCGGCGAGCATAAGCCCCGACAGAACGCCGTCCTCGCTGTAGTACTCCCAGTTTCTGCCGCCGTACGGGGATCTGTGTATATCCGCGCCGGGGGCGTACATGACAACGAAATTGCGGTGCAACGCTTCGTGTCCCATTGCGTCGCCCACTCTTTCCATAAGCTCCTTGTTCCATGTGGCAGCCATGACTACGGGCGCGGGGAACGCAAACTTCGACGCACGCATACCCGCAGGTCCGTCGGACGCTTTGCCGCCGGGCGCGCCTACGCTCGATGCCGCAGCGATAAATCCGAGTCCGTAAGAACACAGCCAGTTTTGTTCCTCGAGCGTCAGTTGATCGAGCAGATAATTCCACATCGGATCGTCGTATTCGAGTTCGCGCAACATCGACAGATTGAGCTTGCCGAGCGGCGAAGTCGTTTTGCCGTAAACGGGAAGCGCGTCGTTCTCTTTCACGGCGACTTCGTGACCGTACTGCATATCTCGCACCATCACGTCGTTTACGCATTTAAGGCTGACCGCGGACGTCGGGTATGTTCCTTCCCAATCGTTGCGCGACAGATATTTTACCGTTTGATCGTCCTTTGTCCCCTCGTAAAGATTGAGATCCGCATCGTCGAAACGGTTGGTTATTTTCTCTTTTGTGTCGGTCGAGATAGCGAACGTTTCGTAGTCGTTCGCGTCGATAGTTATTTTATAAGCCTTGGAGGCATCGCCCGAAGCGTCCATTCTCGCCTTTTGCTCGGGCGTGAGATCTTTAGCCGCAAGGATGTTGTTGAGCGCGTCGTGCGCGTTCGTACCGACGGCAAGATAGTAATCGCCCGCTTCGAGTATGTACGTTTTTTGCCCGTACGCATCGTATGTGCGCAGATTCTCTCTGTCTATCGAAACGGTCAACGTCTGTTCTCCCGTTTGCGCGTCGAGCTTATCCGTCTTGGCGAAACCTACAAGTTCCACCGCCGGTTTTTCTATGCCGTGCCGTCTGTCGTAATCGGTGTACGGTCTCTGAATATACACCTGCATAACGTCTTTTCCGGCATATCCGCCCGTATTGCGTAACTTGAGCGACACGTCGTAGCCGCTCTTGTTCTCTTTGACATCGAATTCCGTCTGCTCGAACGCAGTGTACGAGAGACCGTAGCCGAACGGGAACGCAACTTCCTTGGAATAATCCCATGCCGTGCCGTCCGTCGAGCCTTTGACGCTCGTTGCGCCGTCCACGCCGAGAACGGTATCCTCGTAGCGCGTTTCATAGTATCTGTATCCGACGTAAACGCCTTCTTGATACACGAGATACTTCATATTATGAGTTTGATAATACTGCGCATACTCTTTGTCGAGATCGGGCAGTTTGTCGGAATATTCCGTCCACGTATAGTCGCCGAAATTCGCGTCGGAAGGCGCGGAGTGATTGTTATATACCAACGTGTCTGTGGCGCGCCCCGATACGACGTACTCGTCGTGTCCGGCGAGTACGTCGGAAATTTGAGCAAAACTCATCGTTCCGCCCTGACCGACCCATACGCACGCATCCACACCGTATTTGTCATTGGTAATATTCGCGAACTGCATGGGATTCGATGTGTTCAAAAGCAACACAATGTTTTTGATCTTTTGCTTGCTTTTGA
>ERZ777306.2757-NODE-2757-length-21087-cov-4.805962_pt1 | contig 21087 bp, 21 predicted proteins | sample MGYA00374966_ERZ777306 | MGnify/ENA primary metagenome ERZ777306 (study PRJEB29329, sample SAMN06343882) | mouse gut metagenome | isolation source: Mouse cecum | place: Austria: Vienna | collected 2014-11-15 ...
CAGGGGCGCTGCCCCTGTACCCCGCCAGAGGGCCATTGCCCCTCTGGACTCCCCTTCGGCGTTGGACGCCTGGGGCTGACGTTTTTGCTTACACGCGCCTGCGAGGGCTTCAGGGGCGCTGCCCCTGTACCCCACCAGAGGGCCATCGGCCCTCTGGACTCCCCTTCGGCGTTGGACGCCTGGGGCTGACGTTTTTGCTTACACGCGCCTGCGAGGGCTTCAGGGGCGCTGCCCCTGTACCCTGCCAGAGGGGCATTGCCCCTCTGGACTCCCGCTCGGCGTTCGGCGCCAGGAACTGGCGTATTGCTTGCGCCCGCCTGCTTGGCCAGGGGCGCTGCCCCTGTACCCTGCCAGAGGGCCATCGGCCCTCTGGACTCCCCTTCGGCGTCGAGCGCTTGGCACTGGCGTACAGCCTGCGTGCGCCTGCATGGGGCAGGAACGGTTAGCACTGCCCTGCGTGTCCGCCTATGCGCAGCAAAGGCTCTCCCTATCTGGGGAGAGCGTATTGCCTACTTGTTCTTGTTCACGATGCGGGTTTCCACCACGCCCGTCGCCACGTCGATGGAACGCACGAACAGGCTCACCTTGTTGTCGGCGTTCAGGCTGTTCCACGTTTCCTCGGTGAAACGGTCGATGTCCCCGGCGATGGTCACCCGCTCCGGCTCACCCTCAAAGGAAGGAATGGGATTGCCGTCGCACCGATAGGTATGGATAAAATGGCCGATGCCCGCCCGGGGCGCTTCGTACTCAAAGAAATAGCGCCTGGGGAAGTCCGGGTCATTTTCATCGCTCTTGAGAATGGACAGCTTATAGGAAGCCTTGCCATCCTTCACACTGACCACGCCGGAGATGCGCGGGGTATAGTTGGGGGCGTCCGGCTCGAAGGCGCGGGTGCGCAGGGCGTCCTCGAAGGACTTGCCCGCCGCCATGAAGTCGAACACCGTATCGGTCTGATCGCCGTTGGTAACGATGGTATCCGTTCCCAGCACCCTCACCGGCGCGTAGATAATCAGGCTGGGATCCACCATCTTGCTCTCGTCAAAGGCCTTGGTGATGATGCCGCCGTCCTTCTCCACAAACACGCGGTTGCGGCTGTTCTCGCTGCGGCCCATGATGAAATAGGCCATCACCACGTGCTTGCCCTGCTCGTCCATCCCCAGGACAATCCCGCGGCCGGGATAGGTATTGGCGCGAAGCAGCTGCGTCAGGTTCAAGGTTTCCATCCGTCATCCTCCTGTTTCTCCAGCCTTTTCAGGCGTTTCACAAAAAAGTAGTCGCTGAAGCCGTCCTCCGGCGCCTTGATCTGCTGGTGCGTCAGCTCAATCAGCTCCACGCCCCGCACCTCCCTGGATCGCGTCGGCCACTTCCTCCAGCGCCTGGGGCAGCAGCAGCCACTCCGCCTGCTCCATCACCCGGCGTTGAAGCACTTCCGCCGTATCCCCGGGCAGCACCTCCACCGCCTTCTGGGCAATGATGTCGCCGCCGTCGGGAATCTCATTGACAAAATGTACCGTGGCGCCCGTCACCTTCACGCCCTTGGCCAGCGCGGCCTCGTGGACGCGCAGCCCATAGTAGCCCGCCCCGCAGAAGGAGGGAATCAGGCTGGGGTGAATGTTCAGGATGCGATGATCATAGGCGCGGATCACGTTTTCCGGCAGGATGGTCAGGAAGCCCGCCAGCACCGCCATGTCGATGTGATGCGCCCGCAGCACAGCCAGCAGCCGCTCGCCGTAGGCCTCCAACGGCTCGCCCTTTTCCTTATGCACCACCACTGCCGGAATTCCCGCGGCTTGTGCCCGTTGGATGGCGTAGGCCTTCGCGGTGGACGCGATCACCAGCGCCAGCTCGGCGGAGGGAATCCTCCCCGCGGCCTTGGCGTCGATGACGGCCTGCAGGTTGGTGCCGCCGCCCGATACTAGGATCGCGGCCCTTACCATAGCGTCACGCCCTTTTCCCCGGCAACGATCTCGCCCAGGATATACGCGCCGGGCTCGCCGTTCTCCCGCAGGATGGCCAGCGCACGGTCGGCGTCCGCCTTCGCCACGGTCATGGTCATGCCCACGCCCATGTTGTAGGTATTAAACATGTCCCGCTCGGGGATGCCGCCCTCCCGGGCAATGATGTCGAAGATGGGTAGCACCCGCACATCAGCCCGGCGAATGCTGGCGCAGCAGCCGTCCTTCAGCGCCCGGGGGATATTCTCATAGAAGCCGCCGCCTGTGATATGGCTGATGGCCCGGGGCTGAATCTCCTTCAGCAGCGCCATCACCGGCTTGACGTAAATCTTCGTGGGGGTCAGCAGCGTCTCCCACAGGGGCTGCGCCAATTCGGCATAGGTACGGTTCTCGCCGCCCGCGCCAATGCCGAACACCTTGCGCACCAGGGAGAAGCCGTTGGAATGCACGCCCGTGGAGGGCAGCGCCAGGATGACGTCGCCGGGCGTCATGGTTTCCCGGTCGATGATCCGGCTCCTATCCACCACGCCCACGGAGAAGCCCGCCAGGTCGTAGTCGTCGTCAGGCATCATGCCGGGATGCTCGGCCGTTTCGCCGCCCACCAGCGCGGATTCCGCCTGGACACAGCCCTCCGCCACCCCGGCCACAATCTGCGCGATTTTTTCCGGGACATTCTTGCCGCAGGCGATGTAATCCAGGAAAAGCAGGGGCTTGGCGCCGCAGCAGATCACGTCGTTGACGCACATGGCTACGCAGTCGATGCCAATGGTATCATGCTTGTCCAGCAGCATGGCGATCTTCAGCTTGGTGCCCACGCCGTCGGTGCCGCTGACCAGCACAGGGCGCTCCATGCCCTTCACGTCCAGCTCAAACAGTCCGCCGAAGCCGCCGATGCCGTCCACCACCCCCGAGGTGAGGGTGCGGGCCACATGCTGCTTCATCAACTCCACGGCCTTGTAGCCGGCGGTGATGTCAACCCCCGCGGCCTTGTAGCTTGCGCTCTCGCTCTTCATATCGTCTCTCCTTGCGTATGGTTGGATCATTCCCGCCCGGAAAGGGGCTGTTCAAACCGATGCTTGGCTTTTTCGCAGGGAACGCTGACAGGGTATTCCCCCGTGAAGCAGCCCTTGCAGAAGCCGCACTGACTATGGGCAGCCAGCTTGTCGCAGGCGTCCAGGGACAAAAAGCCGATGGAGTCCGCGCCGATGATCCTGCAGATCTCCTCATGGCTGTGCTTGGCCGCGATCAGGCCGTCGGTGGAATCCACATCCGTGCCGAAGAAGCAGGGGTGGGTAAAGGGCGGCGCCGACAGGCGCACATGCACCTCCGTGGCTCCCGCCTCCCGCAGCAGCCTGACGATGCGGGCCGACGTGGTGCCGCGCACCAGGGAATCGTCCACCATGACCACACGCTTGCCCCGCACCGTCTCGGAAATGACGTTGAGCTTGATGCGCACGGCATTTTGGCGCTGCTTTTGCTCCGGCTGGATGAAGGTGCGGCCGATGTACTTGTTCTTGATGAAGCCCAGGCCATAGGGGATGCCGCTCTGCCGGGCAAAGCCGATGGCCGCGTCCAGGCCGGAATCCGGCACACCGATGACCACATCCGCCTGCACAGGATGCTCCAGGGCCAGGAAGGAACCGGCGCGCACCCGGGCCTCATGCACGGAGCTGCCGTCCACCACGCTGTCGGGCCGGGCAAAGTAGATATACTCGAAGACGCACATGCCATCGTGCCTGGCGTTTTCCAGCTTGTAGGACTTAACGCCCTCCGAACTGACCACCACCACCTCGCCGGCCTCGATGTCCCGGTCGAAGGTGGCGCCTACGGCGTCCAGGGCGCAGGATTCCGAGGCAAAGACCACGTCCTCACCGATATGGCCCATGCACAGCGGGCGGAAGCCGTGAGGGTCCCGGGCCGCGATGAGCTTGGTGGAGCTCATCATCACCAGGGAATAGGCACCTTCCAGCTGCCCCATGGCCGCCAGCACCGCCGCCTCGATGGAGGCGCACTTCAGCCGCTGCTGGGTAATGATGTAGGCGATAACCTCCGTATCGGAGGTGGTGTGGAAGATGGCTCCGGTCTCCTCAAGACTCTCCCGCAGCTGGAAGGCGTTGGTCAGGTTGCCGTTATGGCACAGGGCCATCGTTCCCTTGCGGTGATTGACCAGCATGGGCTGGGCGTTGTTGCGGTTGAGGGTGCCGGTGGTAGCGTAGCGGCAGTGGCCCACGGCCGCCTGCCCCTTGGTCATCTTGCCCAGCACGTCCGCGCTGAAAACGTCGTTCACCAGGCCCACATCCTTGTGGCAGCTGATGACGCCGTCCCGGTTGACAGCTATGCCGCAGCTCTCCTGCCCCCGGTGCTGAAGGGCATACAGCGCGTGATACACGTCCGACGCCAGGTTTTCCGCTTCGCCCTTGTGATAGATGCCGAAGACGCCGCACTCCTCATGAAGCTTGTCGAAGGGCAGGTCATCCCAGTCCGTCATCGTATAATCTTCCATCCTTACTCTCCCATCAGGCGCTTGAGGATTTCCTGATAGGCATCCTCCACGCCGCCCATATCCCTGCGGAAACGATCCTTATCCAGCTTTTCGTGGGTTTTGCTGTCCCAGAAGCGGCAGGTGTCGGGGCTGATTTCATCCGCCAGCACCAGCGTACCGTCCATCGTCACGCCAAATTCCAGCTTGAAATCAATCAGCTCGATGCCGCTCTGCGCCAGGAACGCCGTCAGCAGGCTGTTGATTTTCAGGGCATACTCGGCAATCTTGTCCAGCATGGGCTTGCTGACCCAATCCATGGCCATGATGTGGTACTCGTTCACCATGGGATCGCCCAGCTCGTCATCCTTGTAGCAGTATTCCAGGACGGTCTTCTTGAGCTTGGTGCCCTCGGGCAGGCCCAGGCGCTTGCTCAGGCTGCCGGCAGCGATGTTGCGCACAATCACCTCCAGGGGCACGATGGCGACCTTCTTCACCAGGGTCTCCCGGTCGGAGATCTCTTCAATGTAATGGGTGGGGATGCCGTTCTTTTCCAGCATCTGCATCAGGAAATTGGTCACCCGGTTGTTGATGACGCCCTTGCCCAGGATGGTGCCCTTTTTCAAGCCGTTGAAGGCTGTGGCGTCGTCCTTGTAGTCCACCAGCACCACACCAGGATCATCCGTCGCGTAAACCTTCTTGGCCTTGCCTTCATAGAGCTGCTGCAGCTTCTTCATGGAAAAGTTCCTCCTTCGTTATCTGTGACTTTCATCAAGGGTGAAACAGGCTCAGTCGATCTGAAGCGCCGCGTCCTTGGCCAGCACGGCGTCGTGCTGCGCCAGACGCAGGGCGTCCAGCCTCTGCGCCAATTCGGCGTCTTCCACGGCCAGAATCTGTGCCGCCAGCAACGCCGCATTGGCCGCGCCGTCAATGGCCACGGTGGCCACGGGCATCCCGCTGGGCATCTGCACCGTGGACAAGAGAGCGTCCAGGCCATCCAGCGTCGAGGACTTGACCGGTATGCCGATCACCGGCAGGGTTGTCTGCGCCGCGATGGCCCCCGCCAGGTGCGCGGCCTTGCCGGCGGCGGCGATCATCACACCGAAGCCGTTTGCCCGGGCAGCTTTGGCGAATGCCGCAGCCTCCGCCGGCGTCCGATGGGCAGAATAAACATGGGCCTCAAAGGGAATATCCAACTTTTTCAGCTGTTCAAAAGCCCCCTTGAGCACGGGCAAATCGCTGTCGCTGCCCATGATGACTGCAACCTTTTTCATGCTTTCCTTCCTTTCCACGTTGCCTGAACAAGAAAAGAGCCTGGCAAGCCTATCGCTCAAGCCACGCTCTTTTTGTCTCCGCCATGGTAATGGCCGCCCGAAACACAGGCAGCGCCCTGCCACAGCCCTGAACACTGAAACTGCCCCTGCATGACGCTCCCTCCTTTCCGGACAACGGAATCATCATACCATAAGCGAGCAGCGCCGTCAAGCCATATTCCGAACATTTTTCCGACTTTCCATCGTATTGTTTGACTATTGTCCAATATGGGGCACAGGCGGCAAATTCCGACAGCAGCGCGCCGTTTACGACTGATTCCCTGCATGTTCACCGCCGTCAACCGCCATTTTCTGCATCTTTCCTTCATTTTTACGAGCACAGGCTCCAGCCAGGACAAACGCAATCTCTTCCATACCCGCAGCTGCCTGGCCGCGCAATCTGTACTTTGTTCGGCTTTCCGCAGAACGTTCGCCTTTTGCAGGATAGGAAAATCCTGCCCCGCATCGCCGGAGCAGGATGGAACGCTTATCTCGATCCTTGATCGTAGGGGATGCCCTCCGCCTTTGGAGCGGCGGATTTTTTGCTGGTCATGGTCAGTACGATCAGCGAAATGATGTAGGGCAGCATGTTATACACCGTACCCGGCAGGTTCAGGCTGGCCAGGAAGTCAAAGCCCGTGTACACGTTGCTCAGGGAGCGGAACAGACCGAACAGCAGCGCCGCCAGGGCGATGCGGATGGGCTTCCACTGGCCGAAGATCATCACCGCCAGGGCCAGGAAGCCGAAGCCTGCCACGCCGTTCTCAAACTTCCACTCACTGACGCCCGCGGTAATGTACACCAGGCCGCCCACGCCGCCCAGGATGCCGGAGATCATGACGCCGGCGTAGCGCATTTTGTACACATTGATGCCCACGGAATCCGCCGCCTGGGGATGCTCGCCGCAGGCCTGCAGGCGTAGACCGAACTTTGTCTTGTACAAAAGCACATAGGAAGCCGCCAGCAGGATCACCGCCAGGAGCATGAACCAGTTGAACTCAAAGCCGTTGATGTTCACCAGGAAGGCTTTCTTGGCCTCGATATACTGAATAGCCGAGGACACGTTGGCCGCGTTTTCCGCGGTGTTGATGGCCTTAACGATGACGGTGGCCGCCGCCGTACCCAAGAGGTTCATGGCTGTACCCACCAGGGTCTGATCCGCCTTGAAATTGATAGCCGCCACTGCCAGCAGCAATGAGTATATCATCCCCAGCAGCATGGAGGCTAAGATAGACAAGGCGACAACCGTCAGCGCGGAGGCGCCTGCCGGCAGGTACTTCATCACCAGCGCCCCGCCCAGAGCGCCGAACACCATGATGCCCTCCAGGCCGATGTTAATCACGCCGGAATGCTCGGAGAAGCAGCCGCCCAGGGCCACCAGCAGCAGCACCGCCGCAAACAGCAGCATGTATTGAATCAGCAGCGTCATTTCTTCTCAGCCTCCTTCCGCAGCTTCATTTCGTCCCGGCGATCCAGCCATCTGTTCAGGAAGTGCTTGAAGAACAGCACAAAGCCGCACAGGTAGATAATCATCGCGGAGATGAAGTCGGATATCTGGGAGGAATACATGGTCATGTCGATGTACGCGCCGCCGGCGGTAATATGCTGAATGAAGAAGGACGAAAACAGCGCGCCGATGGGATGCAGCCCGCCCAGGAAGGCGGCGGCAATGCCGTTGAAGCCCATGGCCGGAACGGCGGACTGGGTAACCGCCCACTCCTCAAAGCCCGAAAGGAAGAACATCGACGCGCCCAGCCCCGCCAGCGCACCGGCAATGGCCATGGTCAGGATGGTGTTGTACTTCTCCCGCATGCCGCTGTACCGGGCCGCATTCTTGTTCATCCCCGTTGCTTTGAGCTCATAACCCAGCCTTGTCTTGTTCAGCAGCACCCAAATGACCACGGCAATGATGATGGCCAGGGGGATGGCGATGGTCACGTTGCGGTTTTTGCTGAAGAGCTGACCCAGGCCCAGGGAGGGAATCAGCGCGGCGGGATTGGCGTTATTCAGCTTCAGCGTATAGGGGCTGGCAGGGTCCTTTACCGCGGACAGCAGCGTATTAACCAGGTACAGCCCGATCCAGTTGAGCATGATGCAGGAAATGACCTCATTGACGTTGCGGCAGGCCTTCAGCGCGCCGGAAACGGCGCCCCAAAGCGCCCCCGCCAGGGCTGCTGCCAGCATGCACACATACCAGGGCAGCTGCCAGGCCAGCGCGCAGTACAGTGACGCCCCCGCGCCCACCACATACTGGCCCGCCGCGCCGATGTTGAACAGCCCCACCTTGTACGCGAACAGCACCGACAGGCTGCACATCGCCAGAGGCGCGGCCTTCACCAGCGTGTTGCCCAGATAGCGCAGCTGCGCCGCCTGAGAACTGTACTGCCAAAAATTTTTCAAAATCACGGTGATGGCGTCCCAGGCTCCGGCAGGGTTAATGATGAGCAGCGCGATATAGCCCACCGCCAGCCCCAGCAGGATGCACAGCACCGACGCCAGCAGTGCCTGCACCGAAGGATTACGCAGAAAAGGGGTGCGCTTTGTGGCCTCCATGGGTTACAGCTCCTTTCTCTTGGCGCCTGCCATGTACAGGCCCATCTCTTCCGCCGTGGTCTCCTTGGGGTTCAGTTCGCCCACGATTTCACCCTCATACATCACCAGAATGCGGTCGGAAACGTCCATGACCTCATCCAGCTCCAGGGAAACCAGCAGCACCGCCTTGCCGGCGTCCCGCTCGGCCACAATCTGCCGGTGAATGTACTCGATGGCGCCCACATCCAGACCTCGGGTGGGCTGGACGGCGATGAGCAGCTGCGGGTCGCGGTCAATTTCCCGGGCCACGATGGCCTTTTGCTGGTTGCCTCCGGACATGCTGCGGGCGATGGTTGCGGGCCCTTGTCCCGAGCGGATGTCGTACTGCTTAATCAGCCGCTCGGCATAGGCGCGGATGTTCTTTCTTTTCAGGAAGCCATGGCTGGTAAATTCCGGCTCGAAGTACCGCTGAAGCACCATGTTGTCCTCCAGGGTATAGTCCAGCACCAAGCCGTGCTTGTGCCGATCCTCGGGGATGTGGCTTATGCCGCCGGTGGAGCGCTCCCGGATGGACGCCCGGGTGATGTCCTTCCCCAGCATGGTGACTTTCCCCTCCGCCAGGGGTTCCAGCCCGGTTAGGCCGTAGACCAACTCGGTCTGGCCGTTGCCGTCAATGCCCGCGATGGCGACGATTTCCCCCGCCCGCACCTGGAAGGACACGCCTTTAACAGCGTTGTTCTTATGCGCCTTGGAGGCCACCGTCATGTTTTCCACCTGGAGGACAACATCGCCGGGCGTCTTGGGCTCCTTGGCCACATGGAAGTTCACGTCCCGGCCCACCATCATGGCGGACAGCGCGGCTGTGGTGGTGTCCTTGGTATCCACCGTGCCGATATACTTGCCCTTGCGCAGCACGGAGCAGCGGTCAGCCACCGCCATGATCTCCGCCAGCTTGTGGGAGATAAACAAAATGGACTTGCCCTCCGCCGCCAAGCTGCGCATGATGGCCATCAATTCGTCGATCTCCTGGGGCGTCAGCACCGCGGTAGGCTCGTCGAAGATCAGAATTTCATTGTCCCGGTAGAGCATTTTGAGGATTTCGGTACGCTGCTGCATGCCCACGGTGATGTCCTCGATCCTCGCGTCCGGGTCCACCTGCAGACCATAGCGCTGGGAAAGCTCCAGCACCTTCCTGCGGGCCTCCTTCTTTTGCAGGAAGCCCAGCCTGTTGGTAGGCTCCACACCCATGATGATGTTGTCCAGCACGGTGAAGCACTCCACCAGCTTGAAGTGCTGGTGTACCATGCCGATGCCCAGGGCCGTGGCGTCATTGGGGTTCCTGATGGATACCTTCTGACCGTCCTTCTTGATGACGCCCTCCTCCGGCTGGTACAGGCCGAACAGCACACTCATCAGCGTGGATTTGCCCGCGCCATTCTCTCCCAGCAGCGCATGGATTTCCCCCTTGCGCAGCTGCAATGTGATGTTGTCGTTGGCGATGATGCCGGGGAATCTCTTGGTGATGTTGAGCATCTCAATGGCGTACTGGTTCTCCAAAAGGCATACCTCCCACACGCAAAGTTATCGGATCGTATCGGCTTCGGCTTCAGCCGCCGGGGCTTCCATCGGTGTGTGCATCGGACTTCTGACAAAAGCCCCCGCTTCCGCGGAGGGAGGCCAGGGGGCTCTTGTCAAAAGCCGGGGACAGGCAGACCCTATCCCCGGTGCGGTTGCGTGGTTTACTTCAGGTTGCCGTAATCGGTCACAGTGGTCTTCTCGGAGACGGCGGGCATCGCGTCAATGGCGTTGGACACGGTGATCTCGCCCCGGAACATCTTGCCGACCAGCGCGTTGTAGTCTTCCTCGGTGAAGCCGTCGCCCCACAGGGTGGTTTCCGCGGGCAGCTGCACATAGTTCTCCGCGGGATTCTCGGACACCAGGCCCAGGGTATCCACCTTACCGCCGAAGGCCGCGAAGTTGTTGTTCAGCACGGTTTCGGTCAGCATGGTATCGACGGTGGGGGCCAGGCCCTTCATGGCGGAAGTCAGGGTCAGGTTCTCCTGGCGCTCATTGATGATGAAGGACTGGTCGGTGTCAACGCCGATGACCTTGGTGCCTTCCACCTTCACGGCAGCCTCAGCAGCGGAGGTGTAAATTCCGCCGCCGCAGGCGAAGACCACCTGCACGCCCATGTTCTGATACCAGTTATCCATGGCGGCGGTGATGTCGGCGTCACCGTAGAACTGGTTGCCGTAAGCGCACTCGATGGCAATGTCCACGCCCAGCTCCTGCGCGGCGGCGTCAGCGCCCTGCACATAGCCATAGCCGAAGCGGACAACCGCGGGAACCGCCATGCCGCCCAGGAAGCCCAGGTGGGTGTAGCCCAGCTTGACAGTGGCGTAGCCAGCCATGTAGCCGGACAGCTCTTCCTGGTACACAGCGCAGTACACGTTGGCGGGAATCTCGGTCAGGCCGGCGCCGTTCAGGTCGTCCTTGGACACATCCAGGGCGATGTAGGTCACGTCAGGGTACAGTTCAGCCGTCTCCGCAATGGCGGGGGCGAACAGGTATCCGGGCATGACGACCACATTGTAACCCTGATCGATGGCGTTTTCAACCTGAGCGATACGCTCCGCGTCGGAATCGCCGGCGGGCTTGAAGTAGGTGAAGTCCACGTTGTTGGCCTCGCAGAAGGCCTTGCAGGCTTCGTAGGTGGTCTGGTTGAAGGACTGATCGGTAATGTCGCCGGAGTCGGTAATCATGGCTACCTTATAGGCCGCGCCCTCAGCGGAAGCCAGGGAAACGACGCCCAGCAGCATGGTCACCGCCAGCAGAAGAGAAATGAGCTTCTTCATGTGTATGATCCCCTCTCATTTTGTGAGCATCACGCTCCAATTCCATTATAGCAGTATTCATACATTTTGAAAAGAGGCTTCTCACCAAAGTTTTCTCCTCATCCATGCGAAAATTTAACAAAAACCGCGTCCCCCGGCAGAGAGCGCGGTCATTGCAACCAATGCCCCGTGAGGGGCCAGAGGGCTTGCGGGCCTTCACTCTACCTTCAAAGGCCACCGAGCCTTTTCAGGGCGGCCATGCACTGCGGGAGGGAAGCCATTGGCAGGGCAGCGGAGGTTGGTTAGTCGTACTTTCTCCATAGAGAAAGCAGCAAAGAGGTCTGGAACGGCGAAAGTCAAGATGCGCCGCAGCCGCCATGAGGCTGCGGTATGGTTTGGTTTTGAGACCCGGTTGCACATGGGACTGGCACGCTTGGTGTTGTGGATGGGCTTGCCCTTGGCAGGGCAGCGGAGCTTGTTTGGCCCTACTTTCTCCACGGAGAAAGTACAACCAAACATGCTCCTTAGCCCTTCAAGAACTTAATCTATCAGAAATGAAAAGGCATCCTCACACTGTCAAACATTCAGGATAACAGCTTCGCCCTTCGGCCCGCGCGACACTCTTTGGGCCCCTCCCGGGGTTATTCCCCATTCCATTTGGCAAAGCCTTCGCCCAAAGCCTCAAAGGCCTCAGTGATAAACATGAACGCCGCCTCATCCTCCTCGCGGACGATGTTTTTCAGACGCGCCACCTCCATGGGACTGCATACGCACAGAATCACAGGCCGTTCCCTGCCGGAATAAGCGCCTTTGGCTTCCAGGAGCGTCGCGCCCCGATCCATTTCCTTCATGACGCGCTGCGTCACGCGCTCCCATCGCTCCGTCATGATATAGCACGCCTTGTTGGAGGACACGCCAGTGAGCACCATGTCCAGCACCTTGCTGGTCACCACAATGGCAATCAGGGCATACAGGGCCTCGGTAATGCCGATGGCCATGGCCGCGCCCGCCACCACCAGACCGTCAATCATCATCAGGAACATACCCATGCTGATGGCGGGCACGCGCCGATGCACCATCCTGGCTACCATATCGGTGCCGCCAGTGGTCGCGCCGCCGCGCAGGATCAGCCCCAGGCCCGCCCCCAGCGCCGCGCCGCCAAAGAGGCTGCCCAGCAGCGGATCGACGGTGACGGCGGGCAGGCGGATCAAATCAATGCTCAGGGAAAACAGCACCGTCGCCACCAAGCTGCGGACAACGAACGCCCGACCCATGGCCTTCCACCCAATGAGAAACAGCGGTATGTTCAGCAGCATGCTGGTTGTACCCACAGGAACGTTGAGTACATAGTTCAGGATGGTGGCTACGCCAGTCAGGCCGCCCGGCGCAATGTTGTTGGGCAGCAGGAACAGCGGATAAGCCGCTCCGCCCACAGCGCAGCCCAGCACAATCAGCAGGTATGCCGTCAGCGTCTCCCGGCGTACGTTTTGATCCCGCCATTTATCCATCAGGTTCATGACTGCCTCCTTGTCTTTTGCCGATCTCCCTGGCCCCCATGGACAGCGCCAGCGCCTTGTCCAGCCGCCGCATGGCTTCGGGCGTCAGTACCCCCAGGCGCTTGCTGAGCCTCGACTTTTCCAGCGTCCGCACCTGCTCGGTGAGGATCACCGAATCCCGTCTCAGCCCGCTTTCCGCCGCTGTGATTGGCACATGAACCGGCAGATGCGCCTTTTTGTCCCTGGTGGTCACAGCAGCCACTATCACCGTGGTGCTGTGCTGGTTGCCTATATTATTCTGGATGATAACGACCGGCCGTATTCCGCCCTGCTCCGAGCCCACGACCGGGTCGAGATCGGCCCGATAAATTTCTCCACGTTTCATCATGTCACACTCCGTCCGGGAAGTCAAGAGGGCGGCGCAAATTTTTATGCACTATGCATAAACCGCCTGCCCCTGCATCCTATGCGGCCCGGAGGGCGTCTGTGTCCGCCAGAGCATCCGCCAGCCGCCTTCTCCCGTCACGAGGTACGGACATCTGCTAATTTTCGCGCCGTCCTTCGACGCTCGTCCGCCGTGCGCCGCGTTATACTGCTGAAACAAGAAAGGAGCGGCGACCATGCGGATAAGCGGCTATCTGTATGTGCTGGAACAGTGGGTCTGCTCCCTGAGTCTGCTGGTGGCCCTGGGCACGGCGGCCGGGCTGACCCGGCGCTCCCTGCCCCGGCTGCTTTCCACAGCCGCGCTGGATGCCCTGGCCGCGCTGGCCGCCGCCTTCCTGCCAGACAGCCGCCTCCGTCTCCTGACCATGCTGCCGGTAACGGCGCTGTCTCCCCTGGCGGCATGGCCCGGCGTCCCCCGCGCGCTGCGGGGCAGATTGGCACTTCAGTGTCTGGCGCTCTCCCTAAGCCTTTCGGGGGCCATGCGGCTGTTCAACGGCATACCGCTGCCTGGCTGGGCGCTGCTGCTCATCCTTGGCGGGGCGTTGCCTGCGCTGGCCGGAAGGCTGCGCCGTCACAGCGGCGTCCGCTGCGCGGCGGTCGATATTCTCCATGGCGCGGGCCGTGTGTCACTCACCGCCCTTGTGGATACCGGAAACCTCCTGCGCGACCCCATCACAGGGCTTCCCGTCATCGTGGTCTCCCGCAGGGCCGCCCAGCGACTCCTTCCTCCCGCCCCATCCGGGGAGCTTCCGCCGGGAACACGGCTGATCAGCGTCCGCACCGTCGCGGGCCCTTCGCTGATGCCCGTTTTTCGCCCTCAGCTGATCCATTTGCTTCAGGACGGCATATGGCGCCGCGTCCATGCCATGGTGGGCCTGTCCCCGGATGGCTATGACGGCGTTCAGGCGCTGGTGCCCGCCAGCTTAATCGACCAGGACGAGGCCGCCGCGCCTGTCCCCATCACACAAGGAGGCTGATACCATGACCATGACCTTCCGCCTGATCTCCCTGGCCCGTGAGCAGCTGACCGCCATGCTTTCCCGACTGACGCCCAGCGAGCTGTACTATATCGGCGGGCCCGATCCCCTGCCCGCTCCCCTGACCCATGAGGAGGAGCTGGCGCTGGTCAGCCGCCTCCCGGAGGACGACGGAGCCATTCGCCGCACGCTCATCGAGCGGAACCTGCGCCTAGTGGTCTTCATCGCCCGGAAGTTTGAGAACACCGGCGTCATGCTGGAAGACCTTATTTCCATCGGCACCATCGGCCTCATCAAGGCCGTCAACACCTTCGATCCGCAGAAGAAGATCAAGCTGGCCACCTATGCCAGCCGCTGCATTGAAAACGAGGTGCTGATGTTCCTGCGCCGCCACAGCCGCACCAAGCTGGAGGTCTCCTTGGACGAACCGCTCAAAACTGACTGGGACGGCAATGAGCTGCTCCTCTCCGACGTGCTGGGTACCGACGCGGATACCGTGTACCGCTCCCTGGAGGAGACCGCAGAAAAGCAGATGCTTTTCGCGGCCCTGTCCCACCTGTCCCCTCGGGAGCAGAAGATCATGAACCTCCGCTTCGGTCTTTCCGGCCAGCCGGAAATGACGCAAAAAGAGGTGGCGGATGTTCTGGGCATCAGCCAAAGCTACATCTCCCGCCTGGAAAAGCGGATTCTTCAGCGGCTGCACGGAGAAATGATGCGGCAGGCAAACTGAGCGCCGGCTCAGGGGGACGCCGGGAGCGCAGGACGCTGCCTGCTGCCTGAACAGCGCGGGCACGCGGCGCCTCTGCACGCGGCAAATAGCGCCGAAGCAATTGGCTTCGGCGCCTTTCTTTTTTAAAAAACTTTTCTGATTTTGTTACCTTTTGTCACCCTTGTTTAGGAGGTGAAATCCGGTGCCATACTCCATACATCCAGTTTGCAGGAGGCATGAGGTATGGCGTACAGCAAAGTTGAAATCTGCGGTGTGGACACGGGTTCCCTGCCGGTTTTATCGGCTGAACGGATGCGGGAATTGTTTCCCCTGGTCAAAAACGGCGACAAGAGCGCCCGGGAGGAATTTATCCAGGGCAATCTTCGCCTGGTGCTTTCCGTGATTCAGCGCTTCTCCGGCCGCGGGGAAAACGCGGACGATTTATTCCAGGTTGGGTGTATCGGCCTGATGAAGGCCCTGGACAATTTCGATACCACGCTCAACGTTCGCTTCTCCACCTATGCGGTGCCCATGATTATCGGTGAAATTCGCCGCTATCTGCGTGACAACAACGTAATCCGGGTCAGCCGCTCCATGCGGGACACCGCCTATAAGGCTCTTCAGGCCCGGGACCGGCTGCAGAGCCAGTGGAACAGGGAGCCCACCGTATCGGAAATCGCGGAGGAAATGCACATTCCGCGTGAAGACGTGATTTTCGCGCTGGAAGCCATCCAGGACCCGGTGAGCCTCTTCGAGCCCGTCTACAACGACGGCGGCGACGCCTTGTACATTATGGATCAGGTGCGGGATGAAAGCTGCCGCGACGACGCCTGGCTGGAGGAAATCGCCATCAAGGAGGCCATGCAGCGGCTGAACGAGCGGGAAAAGAAAATCCTTCGGCTTCGGTTCTTTGAGGGAAGAACGCAAATGGAGGTAGCGGGGGAAATCGGCATCAGCCAAGCCCAGGTATCCCGGCTGGAAAAGAACGCGCTGCTTCATATGCGCAAGCATGTGCAGGTGACCTGACGCGGCAGCCGCTTCCGCGCCGCTTACAGTGCGATGGAGGGCGCAAAAAGCTCGCTGAGGGTCGCTGGATAAAACGGACGCTGATGGTGAACGTAAAACGCCAGGTAAAACAGCACCTCCCGGGGCGCAGGCTGGCGGTTCAGACACTTACCGATGATCTGCATCATCTGCTCCCCATCCAGGGACTCCCAGCACAGCATAGCCAGGCGTTCCACGGATTTGGCAATGGTTGACTCTTTTTTCCTGATCCTCTTAGCAACGACAGGATAAATGTCCGTGGTGACATGGATATCGCTCTGGGTCATTTTTTCACGATAAAGAAGATCGCTGGTATGCTCTACTGCAACCACAAGGGGTCTGATGTCTGAACGAACCGGCCCTAAAATAAGCCTGAGCAATTCTTCCGTTATTGACATATTAGAACCCGCCTTACTCTGTATGATAGACATATCATAACAGAAAAATTCCACTTGTAAATATTTGCGACACTTTTAGACACAAATATTCTATTTTTGCGAAACTTCAGCGTTTTGTGCCATCACGGAAGAGAAAAGACCGCGCTGTCTCACCAGCAATCAGCCAAAGCCATCCGATTGAATGAAGGAGATACAGTCCCCTCTGGCCGCCGTCACATCAGCCAAGCGGCATTGCCCTGAAAAAACAGGCGGGCGCGATTGTTGCATTGTTTTCAAGACCAGCCTGTCGAAAAGAAGCCAAACGATCGATCAGGACATCACCTAACTGAAAAAAGCGGCTTCTGCCACTTTTTCTGAGGGGGCTTGCCCCGTTACAGTCCACAGCCTTACGGGGAGAACGGCGTTGCCGTTCTCCCCGTCTTTCGATTGCATCAGGAAGCCTTTGCCGCTGAAAAGCACGAAGCCCGCCATGCAGGAGCTTCGCCTCGTTTCAGCGCCTTGAAGGGGCTGATCGGTTTGGAATTGGCCACCACGCCACATTAAGCCTGTCCTTCTTTGCTCAGATGTTTTTGATTAGCCGATAAACGCTTTGCCGCCCATATACATTCGAAGCGCTTCAGGAATCCGCACACGGCCGTCCGCCTCCAGATTGTTTTCCAGGAAAGCAATGAGCATCCGGGGCGGCGCGACGCAGGTATTATTCAGCGTATGGGCAAAGTACTTGCGGCCGTCCTCGCCCTTGACGCGAATCTGCAGCCGACGGGCCTGAGCATCGCCCAGGTTGGAGCAGGAGCCGACCTCGAAATACTTCTTCTGCCGGGGAGACCACGCCTCCACGTCCACCGACTTCACCTTCAGATCGGCCAGGTCGCCGGAGCAGCATTCCAGCGTGCGCACCGGAATATCCAGCGAGCGGAAGAAGTCCACCGTGTTCTTCCAAAGCCGCTCGTACCACATGGGGCTGTCCTCCGGCTTACAGACCACGATCATTTCCTGCTTTTCAAACTGATGGATACGGTAAACGCCACGCTCCTCGATGCCGTGGGCGCCCACCTCCTTGCGGAAGCAGGGGCTGTAGGAGGTCAGGGTCTGAGGCAGCTGACCCTCATCCAGGATGGTGTCGATGAACTTGCCGATCATCGAATGCTCGGAGGTACCGATGAGGTACAGATCTTCGCCCTCGATCTTGTACATCATGTTTTCCATCTCGGCAAAGGACATGACGCCCGTCACGACGCTACCGTGGATCATATACGGCGGAATGCAGTAGGTGAAGCCGCGGTCGATCATGAAGTCCCGGGCGTAGGACAGCACGGCGCTGTGCAGCCGGGCGATGTCGCCGGTGAGGTAATAAAAGCCGTTGCCGGAGGTCTTACGGGCGGAATCTAGGTCGATGCCGCTGAGCCGCTCCATGATGTCCACATGGTAGGGCACTTCAAAGTCCGGCATCACCGGCTCCCCGAAGCGCTCCACCTCTACGTTCTCGCTGTCGTCCCGGCCCACCGGCACGCTGGGATCGATGATGTTGGGGATCACCAGCATCCGCTTGCGGATTTCCTGCTGGTAGGTCTCCTCCTTCTCCTCCAGGTCGGCCAACTCGGCCTTGATCTGCGCCACCTGGGCCTTGGCGGCCTCCGCCTCGTCCTTCAGGCCCTTACCCATCAGCGCGCCGATCTGCTTGGAAACGGTCTTCAGCTGGCCCCGCAGGCCGTCCGCCTGCTGGATAGCCTTGCGGTAGTTCACATCCAGCTCCGCCACCTCGTCCACCAGGGGGAGCTTATGCTCCTGGAACTTCTTGCGGATGTTTTCCTTCACCAATTCCGGGTTGTTGCGAATCAGGTTGATGTCGATCATGGCTGCTTCCTCCTTGAAAAGAAATAGAGCTTCTCATGCCCTTGCCGGGACGAGAAGCTCGCGTTGCCACCCAGTTTGCCGACGCCCAGGCGCCGACCACTCATCGCGCTGTAAGGGGCGCACCCCGCAGACTCCTCGCCTGCGCCCACTGGGAATGGAAAGCTCCGCACGCCGCGCCGCCTCGCATCCACCGGCGGCTTTCTGAAGCTGACTTGACGGAACCGTTTCCCGTTACCGGGCCTATGAACAAGGTTATTATACGATAGATCGCGCCGGTTTGCAAGGTTTTTTTGCGGAAGAAAAAGGCATGAGCACAGAAACCCCATCGGCCTTGCCGGATGTCCCCAAAGCCCCGGAGTGGCGTCGGAGGAGCCGCAGCCCCTTCGACTGTTCATCGTATTGACCGGCTTTGCCGATCGGGCGGGCATTTCTCGCCCTTGGCGAGAAATTTCCTTACAAATTCGCCGCCCGGGAGCAGCGCGACCAGGCGAATTTGCGCCGCTCGCAAGCGGCTTTCTCCCCATCAAAAAAGTGGCCGCAGCCACTTTTTTGACCCTCTTTAGGGCGCCGGATAATAATCCCCATAGATGAACTCATGCAGCGCCTTGACGTTTTCCTCCCGGCGCGCCACGGTGCGGAACACCACCACGCTGGCGCCGTTCTCCTTGGAATACTTCCAGGTTTCGTCCATGGGAATGCGATGCTGCTCTATGAGCGACTCGCCCGCCTGGGCCCGGGCAATGATGTCGCTGCCCAGCACGGCAAGGCCCAGCTCCATCATGGTGGCGCCGCCCACGTTGGTCTGCACATAGGGCATCGCGGTATCCACTAGGGAGGCGAACTTGTCGATGGTCATATCCTGCATGATGGTCTTCAGCAGCAGATCCAGCAGATGGCGCTGACGCTCGGTACGGCTGAAGTCGTTGTCGATGGAGCGGATGCGGGCATACATCACCGCCTGAACGCCGTCCAAATGCTGTACGCCGTCCACCTTTTCCAGGGGCTGGCGCTCATAGTCCTTGTCCTGATTATCGTACTTCGGGGGATGCTTGCGCAGGTATGTGTTGATGGCGCCAGCCTCCTGCTTGGTCATGTCCACATCCACGCCGCCAATGGCGTCGATGATGGAGGCCAGGCCGTAGAAATTGATGGTCACATAATGCTGGATGTTCATCTCGAACACCCGATTGATCGTGCGCATCGCCAGCTGGCCGCCGCCCCGGGCATAGGCCACATTAATGCGGTTCTTGCTCTTGTAGCCGGGAATCTCCACATACAGATCCCGGAGGATGGAGGTCAGCTTCACCGCGCCCGTGTCCTTGCTGATGGACAGAATGATCTGCACATCGCCATGCTGAAGGCCCTCGTCCATGGTGGTATCCCGGGTATCGATGCCCACCAGCAGGATGTTGACCACATTATCGGGCAGGCTGGTGTTCAGCTCCAGGTCATCCGGATTGATGCTGTCATCAATCTCCATGTCCATGTTTTCCAGAGCCGCCAGCGCCTGCTGCTCCTCGCTGTCCTCAATGAAAAAGCCGTCGTCCTCATCGTCATCCGCGTCCAGGTCCATGCTGGGAACCACATCCGTCAGGCTGTAATCGCTGTCATCCTCAGCCAAGGCCGCGCCGGTGCCCAGCAGGCACAGAGCCGTCAAAAGCGCCAACATCCGCTTCGTCAACTTCATTAGGTCAAGACCTCCTCTTGCTTGTGGCGGTTGCGCGGCCGGGTGGCAGGCAACACTTTTTCTCATTATACGGGTTGTTTCGCCAAAATGCAACATGTGGATTTCTGTCACAGATGTAAAAGGCTGTTAAGATAGCCCAGGCTCCTGCGCAGGGCCGCCTCGTCCCTGGCTTGGCTTTCGTAGGGCTCCAGGATAACATCCCCGGCATACCCCATGGCCTTCAGGCGGCGCATAAGCCCCGGCCAGTCCACATCTCCCTCCCCTGGCAGACACAGGGAGCCGTCCGCCCGGCAATCCAGGGCATGAATGTGCCGAAGCCTGTCGCCCATGGCCTCCAGCATGGCCTCCGGCGTCACCCCGGAGCGGTAAGCCTGCTTGATGTCCAGGGTAAAGCGAGTTTCCGGCGTCAGCGTGATGGCCTCCGCCACCTGCTCCGGCGTGCGGAGAGCGCACCAATACACGTTCTCCCACAAAACCTCCATGCCTCTTGCCCCGGCGATGTCCCGCAGCCGAGCCATCGTAGGCGCAAGCGCATGAATTTTCCCAGGGGCCATGGGCCCGTGCAGCCCCGGCGGCCCGTGGAAAATGTAGTACTTTGCGCCCAGCGCCCTTCCCGCGTCGCACACGCCGGCGAACCACGCCATGGCGTCCTCCACCTGGCGGCGGGAGCGTCCAAAAAGGTCGGACTCAAACTGGGTGCCCTTGGGATGAACGGATACGCACTCCGTCTCCCCCAGCCTCGCCCTCACCTCCCGGCCGAAATCGCCGCTGTATTCGCTGAAGGTTTCCAGAAACACCTCGCAGCAGGGCACGTCCAGGGCCGCCGTCCTGGCTGCTTCCTCCTCGGTTTCCATGCGGCCGTAAAAGGCCGCGCTGCTCAGCCCAATCCTCATGCCTCGCCCTCAGGACGGTTGAGAGCGTCCAGCGTCAGCGAGAAGGAAGGCACAAATTCCGTCATAAAATCCCGCACCTCCGGCAGATCAATGGCCTCGATGCTGCGCAGGATATTCTCCCCCGCCGCCTCAAACTCCGGGTTCCCCGCCCGCTGCTCCTCCAGGCACTTCACATAGGCGCTGATCTTGTCCGCCGCCCGGACAAGCTGACCCGGAAGACCCTCCGCATGGCGGAAATACGGCGTAAGCGAAGGCCGCAAACCCTCCGGCAGCATGGCCGCCAGACGATCCGCCGCCCGATCCTCAATGGCCCCGTAGGCCTTTCGCAGCGCTGGCGAATGGTACTTCACCGGCGTGGGCATGTCCCCGGTGATGACCTCCGTGGCGTCATGATAAACCGCCAGGGCCAGCACATGCTCCGGCTCCACCGCCCGGCCGTACTTGTCCCGGGCAATCAGCGCCAGGCCGTGGG
>ERZ777306.2767-NODE-2767-length-20951-cov-6.623469_pt1 | contig 20951 bp, 19 predicted proteins | sample MGYA00374966_ERZ777306 | MGnify/ENA primary metagenome ERZ777306 (study PRJEB29329, sample SAMN06343882) | mouse gut metagenome | isolation source: Mouse cecum | place: Austria: Vienna | collected 2014-11-15 ...
ACTATTCATAAAACTCTTTCGCTAATTTTGCACTTGCTTGTTGACTCTACACCCCTTTTACATTGACTAATAACTTGGCCGATACGCTTTTAATTACCTATCTTTGCTCCATTAAAATAAAGATGAATAAAATGCATATTCTACATAAAAGAGATATATCTCGAGAGAAAGAGATTTATCGGGTAACTATGATAGGTAGTGTGGTAAATTTCTTTTTGGTCGTTTTTAAATTTTTTGCTGGTATAGCGGGACATAGTGCTGCTATGCTTGCCGATGCGGCCCATTCTTTAACCGATTTAATTACAGATTTCATAGTAATACTATTTGTAAGGATTTCATCAAAGCCACAAGATGAGGGGCATGATTATGGACATGGCAAATATGAAACTTTGGCTACGGCTATTATAGGGGCTTTGTTGCTATCGGTAGGAATAGGCATTTTCTGGAACGGGATTTCCTCAATATATCATTTTTTGCAGGGCGAACTGTTGCCAAAACCAGGCATGCTGGCCCTTATTGCTGCGCTGGTCTCCATTGCTCTCAAAGAGATACTTTATAGATATACCGTAATAATTGGACGAAAGCTGAACTCTCAGGTGGTAGTGGCTAATGCCTGGCATCATCGAAGTGATGCGCTCTCGTCAATTGGTACGGCTATTGGAATTGGTGGGGCCGTAATTTTGGGCCATTCTTGGCGGGTACTCGATCCGATAGCCGCAGTGTTTGTCAGCTTCCTCATAATGAAAGTGTCGGTACAGATGCTTGTGCCCTGTATTGAGGAACTATTGGAAAAATCGCTCCCAAAAGAAATGGAGGATGAGATTTTAAAAATTATCTGTTCATTGCCGGGCGTGAGTTCACCGCATAATCTTCGTACTCGCCGTATAGGAAGCTATTGTTCCATTGAAGTGCATGTGCGCATGGATGGAAACATTTCATTGGAAGAGGCGCATCGGACGGCAACAGAAATCGAAAACAAACTAAAGGAACGTTTCGGGAAAGGTTCGTATGTCAATATTCATTTGGAGCCCACTAAAAGAAAATAGAGTGCATCATTTATATAATGGGAACCAATTACAGATAAATTTCCTAACTAATAAAAACAGCATCCCGCTAAAGGTGTTTTAACCTTGAGGTTAACATTCCTCAAAAACCGTATGCCATTTTAAACTTATTGTTGGTTGGAGCGTCCAAAAAGACAGAAACCAGATAAAACTAAAAGACTAAATAAATTTGTAATTATGAAGAAAACTATTTTGGCTTTAGCAGTTTTTGCAATGTCGGCCACATCGTTCAATGCTTTTGCTCAGACTGATGGTAATAAAGGACAGGTAGAATGTTGTGTGTCTGGGAACGTATGTGTAAACAACAGGCCATCCGCAAAAGAATGCCGTATGCAGAAGATGTTTGACGGCATTACATTGACAGCAGACCAGCAGGCAAATATAAGCAAACTCAATGAAAAGTGCTACAATGAATGCGGCAAGGCGCGTAAGGAATGCCGTCAGGCATGCGATGGCAAACAGAAGAAATCAAAGGTGTCGCGTGAGGAGCGCCGTGCCAAAATGAAGGCTGTACGCCTAGATTATCTGAAAGGCCTTAAAACAATCCTTACTCCAGAACAGTACACACAGTTCCTTGAGAATAGTTTTGTTGACTCGTTCCACGGAAAGATGAAAGGGAAAGGTCACCACAAATGCAACAAGGATTGCCGTAACAGACAGGTCTGCAACGCCGGTAAGCGCTGATTGGACAACCGATGAATTTAATGTTGCCGGGATACCGTATCTAGTATCCCGGCTTTTTTATACCCTGTAGCTAAATATCTTATCTGACATCATCCTACGTAATGCGTCAATAGCCATTGCTAGAACATAGATACCAGCCATCAAGCCTATCGCGGCAAAGGTGAATGCCGCAAGCGGTAGGCTTTCCCATAAATAGACTACAGCCGGTTTCATGGCGTTTCCCCATACTATCGGCGCTTTATGTAAAAGATATACGGCAAATGCTGATTTGGCAATATAATTGACAGTATGTGACCTTATATCCAGGCATAGGAAAAATGCAAACAGAGCCACCGTAGCGGTTATTACAAGCGGGGCATTATACGCATATGCCTTAAGCGTAGGCATATTTACAGCGCAGACGGCTATACCGAATACAGATACTGCATATGATGCCAATGCCCATAAGGCGGTGCGCTTCCTTTTGTTAGGCTCAATCATGCAGTATATCCGTAAGTACCTGGCAATCATGTATACCCATACAAGCTGTATCACAGTGTATCCCGTTGGGTTGAAGCTTCCTCCCCACCACCATCCTCCCCATATGTTTACAGCGGTAAACAGGCAGAGCACTATGGTGAACATCCTTTTGGTCAAAGCATCCATTCCGGCATTCAGCATGGGACTGATTATCATAAGGCAAAAATAGGCAGGCACATACCACAGGTCGGTATGTGTCAGCACCATCCAGCTTTCCAGCCATCCGCTCCATGAGAAATGGCTTGGAAATGCTATCCCGAAAGCGGTATAAATCCCCACAGAATAGAATACGCACTGGAATATAAACGAGATGACATTCTTCAGAGACAGCTTTATGCCAAAATAGCCTGAAATCATGGTGAAACAGTTGACACCGACTATGGCTAATGCCTCCACCACGAGACGCCACACATCCCTTGATGAAGTTACAGATTCAGGAAGGCCCAATGAAGCCCCGTCAATATGTACGGCAAGCACCATCATCATGCTCACTATCCGTAGCAGCTCAATGTTGGATTGCCTGCCGATGTCCGGCCGTGTTGTCGCACTTTTCATCCGGCAAAGATAGGCATTACCCGAATGCCAGCAAATTAAAATCAATCCGAATTATATATTGCACCATAAAAAGCCTGTTATATTTTGAATTGATATACATTTGGCGTATCTTTGGAGAACTATTTAAGCCATGAAAGTAACTGAAACTTTACCTTGTTGTGAATCCATTATAGGCGATGTCGGCGTTATAGACGGCATCTTGGACCTATATGATCCTATTTCTCTTCAGGAAATGAAGAAAGTGAGGCTCATGAACCGTGTCGACACCAAATATGTCACAACAAAATCAGTGCTGGCAAGGCTATTAAGCATGGCAAATTCTGAATACATGGTGCAGACCATAGATTCCCGCACCAATATGCCATATTATACAATGTATTTCGACACTCCCGACTGCCATATGTATATGGAGCATCTTCATGGGCGGAAACGGAGGCAGAAGATACGCGTGCGCAAATATGAAAATTCCGGCACGGCGTTCCTCGAAATCAAGAAAAAGAACAACAAGGGGCGCACGGCCAAGAAACGCATTGAATGGTCGGGTGGCGATGATGTCGGCTATGCCGAATTCATCGGAAGCAATTCGGCGTACAAGTTCAGCCACCTTTCCCGAAGGTTGGAAAACCGTTTCCGGCGAATAACCCTAGTCAACCGCCAGATGACCGAACGGCTAACAATCGATTCCGACCTGAGATTCCATAATATTGTCAGCGGCAAGGCTTGCAGCCTCGACGACCTTGTCATTATTGAGCTAAAGAGAGACGGTATGGCAGCCTCGCCTGTCACATCGATGCTGCGCACGTTACGCATACATCCTGCCAAGTTCAGCAAATACTGCATAGGCATGGCACTGACAGATGATGCCTTAAAGAAGAACCGGTTCAAGCCAAGGATCATGATGGTCAACCGGCTGACAAGGATAGTGACCGGAAATGAATCCCTGTTCGTATCACATACCTGAAACAATAATATAAGCAATAATAAACAATCTCATCACATTCCTAAAAAATGGACGAAATCGAAATCTTTGACACACCGGTGGCAAACGCGGGAGACATGGGAGCACTGCTGTTGCGTTTCCTGTTCAACAGTGTGTTCATATGGATAATAATCCAGAAGCTGTATTACCCCAAGAGCCAGCGCCGTGACTACTATTTTACATTTGCGCTCATAAGTGTGAGCATATTTTTCCTCATCTATCTTTTGGGGAGCGTAAAGATAAAGGTCGGTTTCGCCCTTGGCCTGTTTGCGATATTCGGCATCATACGCTACAGGACAGAATCCATGTCGGTCCGGGAAATGACATACCTGTTCGTCATAATAGCCGTATCGGTCATAAATGCCCTGGCCGTGACATTGAGCTATGGAGAGCTCTTGCTCACAAACGTAATATTCATCATATGCATACGCCTGTGCGAGAACATACCATACCTTAAATCTAGGTCTGAAAAGCTTGTGGTATATGACCGTATCGACCTCATAAAGCCAGATTGCCGTGACGAACTGCTCAAGGACCTGAAAGACCGCCTGGGGCTTGACATAATAGACGTAGAGGTAGGCGCTGTCGACTTTCTTAGGGATACGGCGATGCTAAAGGTATATTATGGCGACAGGAAAGGACGTATCAACACCGTAGACAACATGCTTAAAATACCTAAAGACAAATAACAATGCAAAAATCCCAAATGAGAAAACTATTGCTCACTGCGGTGGCATGCATGGCGTTCACTGCCGCACAGGCACAAAGCCTGTGGACATCTGCCGAAATCAAGCTTAAGGCCACTACAGGGCTCAACGTATTTGCCGAAGCCGAATACCGTACCCAGGACGGACTGTCAGGTACAGACCGATGGGGGCTTTCGGCAGGACTTGACTATAGGGTGCTTCCATACCTGAAGATGAACGCAGGGTATACGTTTATATATGAGCACACCCCCTGGGACGAGACACGTAAAGGCAATCTCATCCCTCCGTTCTGGCAGCCCAAGCACAGAGGATTTTTCAGTGTGACAGGCAATTACAACATAGGCCGGTTTACCTTTTCACTCCGTGAAAGATATCAGTACACCTACCGTACGGAGCAGACAGTGCCCAAATACGGGCCCGATGGTGTCACTCCCAAGAACGACGAACTGATCTCCGGCAAGGGCAAGCATGTACTGCGCTCGCGCTTTGAGGTCGAATACAGCATACGCAAAAGCGGATTCACCCCCTTTGTCTCGGTAGAGATATATAATCTTCTGTCTGAAGCCTTCAATATGGAAAAGACAAGGTTCACTGCAGGCACTGCATACCGTTTCAACAAAAAGAATTCCGTTAGCCTTTTCTATCGGTACATCGACATATCCGGTGATGATGACGACGGCCGTGGCGGTCACATAATCGGCATCGGATACCAGTTCAAGCTGTAGGCCTAGGCCTTTTCCGTTATTCTACATAAAACCCTCCGCATGCGTATGCCTCAGCCTAAAAGCCCATGGTATATGGTTATGCGGAGGCTTTTTATTTCTGTTTGGCCGGTTTGTTGAATTTTCCGGTTATTCTGCGCATACGGCTGAAGATGTTCCATGCCATAACGCCATAGTCAAGATAATTCAGCGACGATATTATCTTTGTCAACAGTGACTGGTGGTTGGCAGTCAGTATAGTGCCGTTGCTCAGTTCCTTGCCTAAAGTGTTTATCTGTTGCGTGGCTATTTCGCGCCTGGCCATGTTCAGTGCACGTTGGTATCGGAGCTGCTCAAGGTTATAGCCTTTCCAGTCCTCATATTGGAAGCCGTTGAATTGTGACAGTTTTTCCATAACATGTTATTCATGAGGGGTTTGATGTATTGTTGGCCGGTATCTCAGCCGGTGGCTCGGCTATAAGTTTTGAAAGGAAGCGGCATATGGGGTCAAGTAGCAGCTTTCTGCGCAGCAGGAACAGCACGGCTACTATCGACAGGTAGATGGCTCCTATTATTGAATACACCCATTCTATCGCCATGGACCCCTCGAGCATATGGCCGATGGCCGAAGTGAAAAATACTACAGCTATCGTACAGAATATCAGTGCTATCAAAAAAAACGCTACCGAACTCAACAGTATGGTCAGCCTTTCTGTGAGCGAAAGGCGCGCGTTTTCGATATTCAATGTCAGGTATCTGAGGCATATCCTGTATATGGCCTGGAGGTCTATGTTCTGTTGGGTCGTGTTCATATTGCGGATGGCTGATGTGGGGCGCGGTTATGGTAATAGTGGATGTGATGATGGAATCATGCCAGGCAGCACTACACGGCATATACTGCCCGTCCAGCCGCCCGGCATGATGTTTGGGTTGTGTCTATGATTCGCGGATTTCGCCTGCGATCTGTTCTGCAAGCTCTTCCAGGCGTTCCTTCTTCATTTTAGGGCATTTGCTCTTGATGAAGTCCGCGATCTTTTCTCTTGTGTCCTCTCCTCGTTCGGGTGCGAAAAGCACGCCTATGGCTGCACCGGCTACTACGCCTGCGAGAGCTGCAACAATGATACCTACATTTTTCATAATAGTAATTAATTGAGTTTGGATTTATAATGTTTATAAGAAGTCTTACGGCATTATAACAATCCAGACCCGAAAAAAGATTTATGGCAATGCAGATTTAATCGGAATGAGGTCAGTGGAGGTATTGGCGTATAAGTCCGGAATACCGTGCGGAAGCCTTGTAAGACTCCAGCCATGCTGATATGGAATCGGCCAGAGGTTCGGAATCGCGTCTCATGGCCCATGTCTGGAACTGGGAAAAGGATATCCCTGTCGATATGTCTACCTGAGGGTAGTCCCCGGCCATCGACTGTGCCACAAGGTCATTGACCACAGCCTGTTTCACCTCGCCCAGCGCAACCAGGATTAAAAGCTGTTCCGATGAATATGACGGGTCTTCCATCACTATTATCGTGTCTCCGATCTCCCTGGCAAGGCTGTTTATGCGGGCTACGAACGGCGAACGTGCCGGCACCCACACCGTGTCGCCTCCGAGTTGCTGCTGGCTCTTGACAGCTGGCAGTGAATCCTTGCCCAGACGCTGTACCAGCACCTGCCTGTCGATGTACAGGGGAGGGGACATAAGGAAACGTTGTTTCATCTCCACTGTCGACGGCAGCGATGACACCACTATGTCATACCGCCCGGCCTCAAGTCCGTCAAGCGCATACTGCAAAGGCGCGAACGGATGGAACTTTACAGGCCTGTTCAGGTATTGGGAAAGGTCTTTCACCATCTCATAGTCAAGCCCCGTAGCCGTATCTCCTGCAAGCGAATAGCACACCGGCGACACCTCTATGGCCACATCTATAGTGTCTCCGCCCGAATGGCCTTTCTGTGGCGCGAACGGCGACACCTCGTCATGGCTGCATTTGCGCAGCAGGAACATGGTTGCCAGCATTGCGGCCAATGCCAATATATAGACGGCTATCCGGCTGTTCTTCACCGGGCGGTGGTTTGTCATGGCGGCCATAGGCAGGTTCTGTTTTATGGTTGATTATATGCTAGTTGGCGAAATCTATGGAAAGCCCTACCTGGAATCGGCGTGGATTCATGGGATAGTGGGGCAGGACAAAATAGTTTGACCCGGTCATGCCTTGGTTCACATGCGACATCATCACGAAAAACTTCGTTTTCGACAACTTCATGTTGGCATATATGTTCATGAAAGGGTAATTGCCGATTTTCACCTCACGTTGGTTGTAGAACGATGCCGTTGCAGGCTGGTATCCCACGCCGTAATATCTCGTATAATAGTCGCAATCTATTCCGAACTGCACCGAAAGCACTTTCGCCACCTTGAATTTCAGGTAGAGGTTTGAATATATGGCCAGTTTCGGTAGAGGTATTACAGCATCGTCCGATGTCGTCTGGTACGTCACCGTATTGTCCCAGTTAAGTATGCCGGTATGGAGTTTCTGCTCCAGGCGGGCGCTGAACACCTGCACGCTTCCTCCGGCCTGTACCGGTAGGCATTCTCCGTTGAAATATATCAGGTTCTGCACATTCTCCACGCCCACATCAATGCGAGTGCCGGTGTGCGGTATGTCAAGCAGCCCCCCGATTCTCAGCCGGCGTGTCTTTCCGAAATTGTTGTCCCATGCGAAATGGTTGGAGCGGTAATGGTTCATCAGGTAGGGCGCTTCCTCATTGCAGAAAGAGCCGTAGGCGGTCACGGCCACAGTGTCGCGCAACAAGCGGAAATGGGTCGACACATTGCCGTCTATCCTGACGTCGCCGGCCACCGGGCCAAGTACGCCGAGCCTGGCCGTGGCCTCATAGTTGAGTATGCTGCCCTGCTGCTTGGTGAGCTGTGCGCCCACCCACATGAGGTTTTCTGTAACCTTTGGCCTCATTCCCGCCACTCCATCTGGCAGCGGTGTAAAGACATCATATATACCCTCCACCGACCGGTCCAGCGTATCCGGCGTCTGGCGGTATGATCGAATCTGGTGTGTGGCATATATCGACAGGCCGGCTTTTGCCCATTTGTTGAACCCCTCCAGCAGGGAGATGCCCAACGTGTTCGACAGCGACCAGTACGTTGTACTGTCGTTGGTCTCCCGGTCATTTATATATGTGTTTTTGAAAAACTGCCTGGTCTCTGACGGTGTACGGTCATTGAACACGTGGCGTCCGCTCTTGTAGTTCAGTGTCCATATGAAGCTTGATACCGGCACATACGTCTTCACCGTGCGCATCGTGTCGCCTGATTCTACCTCATCCTCACGCCAGAACCCTACCTTGTAGCGGTTGTTCAGGTATAGTTCCTTGCCAGCGAAACGGGTATGCGCGTCGGTAAGGTTTGTCGGGATGTCCTTTGGATTGATTGACGTCTCGCCCCCCTGCAGCTCCGCAGGGTCGGTGATATATAGGTCATCAGTGATGCCGCCGTTTTCCTTGTTCAGCAGGTTATACGAATTGAAGAACCCCTGGAACTCATATCGGTCACCCATGTAGCTGGCCGATGCCCCCCATGTAATGTCCTTGGTTGCCTGATAGTTGTAGCAACCTTTGGAATACAGGTAGTCGAATATGGCGCCGAGTTGCAGCCGACGGTTTACGTTTCCTGAAAACACCCCCGAAAGCCGGTCCTGGTTGTTTTCGCGTGACCCGGCGGTGGTATAAGACAGCAATGTCATCGGTATGCGCGTGTTGTAATACTTCATTGTTTTCACCGTCGGATACCAATGTTCCAGAGCATCGGCGAAAAAGAAGTCACTCATCGGCTGGCGGTCCATATATATGAGGTTCATCCCCTCTGAGCCAAGGTTTCCGGTGGTGGCCCATGCGTCCGACACCTCGGTAGGCACCGATTCACGTGCATAGTTCAGGTAGATGGTGTCTATGGTGGTCGGTTTGCGCAGTCCTAGCGGCTCGATAAGCTTCCATGCATACGATGGGGCTAATACAGGGTCTTTTGCCCCGGCGGCAAGGACGGCCATCAAGGCCATTATGGTGGCTATAATATGTAGTCGTTTCATTTCAGGCTAAAATAGACCACAAATTTACACCAAATTTTCCAATTCCTGCTTAAGCAGGCGTCTAAAATGGTCTGTGGCCAGGTTTTTGTTGGCAAGCAGCGAAGTGACGTGCGCCATCGCGCGGTCGGCCATCAGATGCCTGTCGGCAAAGGCTATCATGTCGCGCATCAGCCGGGCTGTCCCGTTGTACATTGTCTCGCGGTATCGTACATCCCGCTCCTTGCCCACAAGCATTTTTAGGGTCCATACCATCATCTCCATCTCATACTCGCGTCCGGAATCGAATCCCGAAAATTCCTTTATGAGTCTGCGGATTGCCGAAATACGGCATCTGCTGTATCCACGTGAACACCTTGAGGCCTCTTTTAGCAGCAGCTTGCGGTATCTGTCCATGAGCCTGTCCACATCCGGGTCAAGATAGAAATCGAAATAATCCTTCACTTCCTTTCTCGACTCATATAGCTCCATGACCACCTGTTCCAGCTCCTCCCTTGGCATTTCCCTTAGTTGCTTGCGTAATGCAGTCTTGGACATATTTGGGTTGGTTAGAGTTAATATAAAGAAACAGGCAGGGGCGCGGACGGTTTTTATCCCTCACACCCCCTGCCGTTATATTAAAATGTGTAATATGGCCTATGCCTTCACCTGTGCGGTAGGCATTTCAGGCTTCAGCCACTTGTCGAACCAGCGGAAGAACAGGCGTTGCCACATTATGGCATTCTGAGGCTTGAGTATCCAGTGGTTTTCATCAGGGAATATCACCATTTCGGCCGGGATGCCCCGTAGCTTTGCTGCATTGAACGCCATCATTCCCTGCGAAGCCAATATACGGTAGTCATATTCCCCATGGCTGATCATGATGGGGGTGTCCCAACGGTCCACAAAGCGGTGCGGCGACATTGCGAACGTGCGCTGGGCAGCGGCATTGTCCTTTTCCCAGTAAGCGCCGCCCATGTCCCAGTTGGCAAACCACATCTCCTCGGTCTCAAGGTACTGCGACTCGATATTGAATATCCCTGCATGTGCAAGCAGGCATGCGAAACGCTTGTCGTGGTTGCCTGCAAGCCAATATATGGAGAATCCGCCGTAGCTTGCGCCGGTAGCGCCTATACGTGCCGGATCTATATAGCTTTCACGCTTCATGTCATCTACTGCCGACAGATAGTCTTTCATGTTCTGGCCGGGATAGTCCTTTGATATCTGCTCCTCCCATTCTGTGCCGAATCCGGGCAGCCCGCGGCGGTTGGGGGCTATCACAATATAGCCGTTAGAAGCCATCAGCGCCAAATTCCAACGGTAGCTCCAGAATTGGCTTACTGCCGATTGCGGGCCACCCTGGCAATAAAGGATTGACGGGTACTTATTGTCCTTGTCGAAATTCGGGGGATACACCACCCATGTGAGCATCTCCTTGCCGTCAGTGGTGGGCACCATTCGGCGCACCACAGTAGGCATTGTAAGCTGTCCGAATATATCACCGTTCACATCGGTGAGTGCCGTGGCCTCGCCTCCTGCCGTCACAGCATAGATTTCATTTGGGCGCAGCATCGAGTGGCGCATTGTAAGCACATTGTCCTCGTCAGCCACTTCCAGAGAAGTATAGTCATAGTCGCCGTTGTCAACAACCTTCACCTCCTTTGTCTCGGCATCGATGCTGAACACAGGTGCTCCACCATGATAGTAGGCGATGAAGAACAGCTTTTTCCCTGAGGGCGTCCATGCGAACTCCTCTATCGTATAGTCCCAGTCCGTAGTGAGGTCCGTCTTCTCGCCGCTGGCCATATCCATCACCATCAGGCGGTTCTTGTCGGCTTCATATCCGTCATGCTCCATCGACAGCCATGCCAGTTGCGAACCGTCCGGTGAGAACGACGGCATGGTGTCATATCCTCCCATGCCCTCAGTCAAGTTCCGCGTAGTGCGGGCTTGGATGTCATAGATGTACAGGTCGCTGTTTGTCGATACAGCATATTCCAGGCCGGTTTTCTTGCGGCTCACGTATACAAGCTGCTTGCTGTCTGGCGACCAGGCGAAAGACTCCACACCACCGAAAGGCTTCATGGGTGCTTCAAAAGGCTCATCCGCCATGATATCCTCTATACCGCTTATTTTCGACCCGTCGAAATCACCGATGAAAGGGTGGGGGATTTCAGTCACCCATTCATCCCAGTGCTTATACATAAGGTCATCCACCACACGGCCCGTAGCCTTTGGCAGGTCGGGATATATATCCTGTGCCGTACGCGCATACTTCACATTGGAGATGAGAACCACCTTCTTGCCGTCAGGCGAGAACAGGAATCCGCCCACACCGTTCTCCACATCCGACACCTGCATCCTCGTAGAGCCGTCTGCCGCCATTACCCACACCTGGGGCTTGCCGTTGGCGTCAGGGTAAAGAAACGCGATTCTCTCACCGTTCTCTATCCACACAGCGCCGCCCTCACTTTTTGCAGTAGAAGTGATGCGTGTAGTTGTCGAATCATCCAGATTCTTCACATACAGGTCCAGGTTACTCCTGTTTTCCTCCACACTCTCATAAGAGATGCCGAAAAGCATCTTCTTCTTGTCAGGCGACAACGATGGTGCCGACACACGGCCCAGAGCCTCAAGGGCGTCAATGTCAAAAATTCCGGTCTCGGAATGGAAATCAGGTTTGTCAATGATGTTCCCATCCTCGCCCTTTGCCTCCGAACAGGCCGTAGCCCCTACCAGCGTCAAGGCAGCCGCAGTCATAGCTATAGGTTTAAAAATACTCATATAATAATATAGTGATAATAATAGTAAATTTAATCAATGCACTAACTATCCCACAAAGTTACAAATTTTTAGCAAAGAAAACACACAAACCATCCCCGCCACGCGAAAAAGCAAGAAAAGACAAGTGAAAGCCACCAAAGAAAGGCCGTCAACTGCACGATTTCCTCATTCCCGCCATACTGTACACCCCATTCCGGCAATCATATCAATTAGGCAGGGCGTCTGAAAGACGCCGATTTCTAGTAACCCGGTACACCGCAGGTGTGCCGGGAAAACCAAACCCTCAGGCCCTGGCGTCTGGAGGACGCCGATTGAAGCCAACAAAGAAACCACAAGCCCTCCAAAAAATTGTAAAATTAACATTCTCCATCCCCCTTACCCACAACAAAATAAAAAATAGTCATAAAAATAATTGCAAAAATACTTGACAAGCACATTCCGAATGTTGTATATTTGCAATATCAAACCACCCGGACACGGCCAAGATGGCAGCGGCAACACCAATAAGTCCGCACCACGACCGGAGCAGGGGAGGCGAGAGATCCGAAGGGGAGGACCTTACAACCCCTCCCGGGGCGCGCCGGCGAAAGCGCCCCGACGCGGCAGGCCTTTGGCAAGCCCCCGCACAAGCCGGTAGATGGCCCGCGCCCGCCCGGAGCACGGCCGTTTCCCGGGACAGGCAGCCTTAAGAAAGCCGCCTGGGACGCACAGGCGAACGCGTCCCGCCCCAAAGATGCACCGGAGCATCACCCGCACGCCCCCTTTGGAAAGGGCCGTCAGAAATCCAGGCAAAAAGAGTACATTGACATCGTTGGTTATAAAAATTTTGCCAGGCGTGGCATATCGGTCAGATATAACGCAGAAACTTTACATATGCTTCCAGTAAAGCATTATCGTTTCTCCGGATTTCCCTCATAGAAATTCACGAACGCCTGGTTTACAAGCCTTACGCCACCAGCAGTAGGATAATTGCCGGAAAAATACCAGTCACCGGGATGGTCGGGGACAGCCTTGTGCAGCCCATCCAGCGTCTGGTATATAATCTCCACCTTTGCAGAGATATCAGGCCCTGTCAGCATCTGCGCTATTTTCCTTGACACCTCCTGGTCGGTGAACGGGGCATATATGGCCTTTACACAATTGGTCTGCATGTCTGCCGGAAGGCTCAACTGGTTCTGGCATTCATGGTATACCTCATCCAGGACATGGCCCTTCCCGGATTCACGCAGCAGCTCCACAGCGGCGCGGAATGCGATGAACTCACTCATGCGCGACATGTCTATGCCATAGCAGTCGGGATACCGCACCTGCGGTGATGAAGACACCACTATTATCTTGCGCGGCCTTAGCCTGTCAAGCATTGACAGGATGGACTGCCTTAAAGTAGTGCCGCGCACTATGCTGTCATCTATCACCACAAGATTGTCCGTACCATTGTCCACACAACCCCAGGTGACGTCATACACATGTGCCGCAAGCTCATTACGGGAATTGCCTTCCGCAATGAACGTACGGAGCTTTATATCCTTGATGGCTATTTTTTCGACACGTATTTTCTTCTGCATTATCCCGTGCAGCACGCCGCGTGTCATCGCGCCGTCATGCAAGGCCTGTTGTATTGCATCCATCTTCCGTTGGTCGAGCACCTTTTCAAGCCCCTGTACCATGCCGATGAAAGCCACTTCAGCCGTATTTGGTATGAACGAGAATACCGTATGGTCAAGATCCCCGTCCACGTGCCTTACAATCTCGTCCACCAGGTTTGCGCCCAGGGCTTTCCGTTCACGGTAGATATCGCTATCGCTACCCCGGGAAAAATAGATGCGTTCAAACGAACACCTTGCATTGCCCCGGCATCCGAGGACATCCCTTACCGAAACCTCCCCGCCCTTGGTGGCAATAAGCGCAGAGCCGGGACGCAGTTCGTTCACTTGGTGGCATTTCACATTGAACACTGTCTGGATCACCGGACGTTCCGAAGCCACAACGGCCACTTCATCGTCATGATAATAGAATGCCGGCCTTATTCCAAGGCTGTCGCGCAGGCAGAACATGTCCCCAGACCCTGTGGCGCCGCATATTACGAACCCTCCGTCCCATGACGTGGCTGCCTCACCGAGCACATTGCACAGGTCCATGTTGTCCTCGATGGCACGCTCTATATCCGCCTCTCCCATTGAATCCCTGTATCCGCGGTACAGGCGGTGGTTTTCGCGGTCAAGGGCATATCCCAGCTGTTCCAGGAGCATTATTGTGTCGCTGTACAGCCGGGGATGCTGTCCTTTGGCCACAACCTGGCGGAATATCTCATCCACATTGGTCATATTGAAGTTGCCGCAGACCATCAGGTTGCGCGAACGCCAGTTGTTGCGGCGTAGGAAAGGGTGCACATACTGTATTCCCGAGCGTCCGGTAGTGCTGTACCTCAGATGACCCATATATATCTGCCCCAGGAAAGGCGCAAGGCCTTCCGCCGTTTCCATATCATTCCCGTCCGTTGCCAGTACGGCCCTTGACTTCCAGTCACCATGTTCTATCTGGTGGTATATCCTGGAGAAGATATCCTGTATCGCCCCCGCACCGATGGCGCGTTCCCGGAACAGGTACTCTTCTCCCGGTGCGGCATCAATCTTCACTACACCCGCGCCTGCACCCTCCTGTCCGCGGTTGTGCTGCTTTTCCATCAGCAGGTAAAGCTTGTTTAGCCCGTAAAGTCTCGTCCCGTACTTCCTGCGGTAATGTTCAAGGGGTTTCAGCAGGCGTATCATTGCCACACCGCACTCATGTTTTATCTGTTCCATGATTATTCTGTCAAAAATACGCCGGAGAGTATTGGTGTTCTCTCCGGCGGTATAATATTTATCTTATGAAAAGCAGCTCGCGGTATTTTGGGAGCGGCCACATCTCGTTGTCTACCATTAGCTCCAGCTTGTCGATGTGGTAGCGGATTGTCTCCATGCGGGGCACTACGGTATCGTGGTAGGCTATTGCGCGTTCACGTTCACACGCGAGCCTGTTCGCCACTTTCCGTGCATCCACCATCTGGTCAACCTCCGACTTGATCACCGACATATGCTCGGAAATCTTTTCGATTGTCGACAAGTCATGCGAAGCCAGGCGGTTGGCCTTGATATCTGGGAAAAGCGACCGCAGTTTCACCACATTGTCCACCAGAAGCGACTGGTAACGCGTTGCCACAGGCATCACATGGTTGATGGCAAGGTCACCCAGCACGCGGGCCTCAATCTGTACTTTCTTTGTATACATCTCCCACTTCACCTCGTTTCTGGCCTCAAGCTCTATACGCGACAGCACACCTGTGCGGGCAAACATCTCCACACTCTCTGTGCTGAGGTAGGCATCGAATATCTTTGGTGCGGAAGTCTCGCAGTCAAGCCCGCGGCGCTCAGCCTCCTGTTTCCATTCCTCGCTGTATCCGTTTCCGTCAAAGTGTATAGGCTTGCTGGATATTATGAGAGCCTTGACTTCTTCCAGTATCGCATGTGTCAGTATTTCGCCATCTTTTATGCGCTTTTCCACCTTGCTGTGGAAATCGTTTAGCTGGTCGGCTACGGCGGCGTTCAAGGCAAGCAGTGCGGCGGCACAGTTTGCCGAAGACCCAACCGCGCGGAACTCGAAACGGTTGCCTGTGAATGCGAACGGGCTTGTACGGTTGCGGTCCGTATTGTCTATCATAAGCTCCGGTATCTGCGCCAGGCCCATCGAATACCCCGATTTTGTCGCAAAATCAATCATCTCATCCTGGGTGCTGTGTTCCAGGCGCTCAAGTATGCTTGCTAGCTGTGTCCCCGTAAATATGGATATGATTGCAGGGGGCGCTTCATTTGCGCCAAGGCGGTGGGCATTGGTTGCCGACATTATGGACGCCTTCAGCAGGCCGTTGTGCTTGTGCACGGCCGCCATTACATTGACAATAAAGGTGATGAACTGCAGGTTCTCCATTTGGGTCTTTCCCGGGGCGAACAGGAGTACCCCCGTATCGGTGCTCAGGCTCCAGTTGTTGTGCTTTCCTGAGCCGTTTATCCCGGCAAAAGGCTTCTCATGGAGTAGCACACGGAAATTGTGCCTGCGTGCCACCTCGTTCATGAGCGACATCAACAGCAGGTTATGGTCGTTTGCCAGGTTTGCTTCCTCAAAGATAGGCGCAAGCTCAAACTGGTTTGGCGCAACCTCGTTGTGTCGTGTCTTTGCAGGTATTCCCAGGCGGTGGCATTCTATCTCCAGGTCAAGCATGAACGCCTCTACGCGCGACGGTATCGCACCGAAATAGTGGTCCTCGAGCTGCTGGTTCTTGGCGCTCTCATGCCCCATCAGGGTGCGCCCCGTAAGCGCCAGGTCTGGGCGTGCGGAGTAAAGGGCCTCGTCCACAAGGAAATATTCTTGCTCCCATCCCAGATTGTTTGTCACATGCTTTACAGCCGGGTCAAAGAATTGCGCCACCTGTGTGGCGGCCTTGTCGATGGCGTTTAGCGAGCGCAGCAGTGGAGTCTTGTAGTCGAGCGACTCGCCGGTATATGAAATGAAGATAGTCGGTATGCACAATGTCTCGTCCAGGATGAATGCCGGCGATGACACGTCCCATGCCGAGTATCCGCGGGCTTCAAACGTATTGCGTATGCCACCGTTGGGGAAGCTTGATGCGTCCGGCTCTTGCTGTACCAGCAGCTTGCCGGTGAATTCCTCTACGACCCCGCCCTTGCCGTCATGTTCTATGAAGGCGTCATGCTTCTCGGCCGTACCGTCCGTAAGCGGATGGAACCAGTGTGTATAGTGGCGTGCGCCGTTGTCGATCGCCCATTTTTTCATTCCGGCAGCGATGCTGTCGGCAAGCTCGCGCGATAGCTGCTGCTTGTTGTCGATAGTGTTCACCAGCGCTGTATAGGCGGATTTGGGAAGATACCTGTACATTGCCTGGCGGTTGAATACCTTGCTGGCATAATACACTTCCGGCCTTTCCTTGGGGATTTCTACGGGCACGGCCTTGCGGTCAAATGCCTCTTCAACTACTTTAAATCTCAATGATGACATGATTGGATATATTGTTGGGATAAACTTGGCTGTAAACAAAAAACGCATTGGCGGCGCGAAGAAGGCGGCCTATGCGTTGGCTTTTGTCGAGGGGCGGTAGGGAAGGGCGATTGCTGCCGCAGCCGGTCCATATCGTACCGCTGCAGACGTATGCCTGTATATTTGCGTATCCGCGGTGAGTTATGCTACTCATTGCCCTATACATTTTAGTGCCTGCACATTTGGCAGGGATGCATGATTTATGGCCGCAAAGTTATGAAATTTAGTTCACACTCGCAACATCAAAATTCACGGCAATCATATCAGCGTAGGCCCATGCTGCATTTATTATGTAGGTCCGGCATTTGGTTAATTATTGGAAATTTGCTCCGTTATTTTCTGTTATATCATGTATTATCGCTATCTTTGGCTTCGCCTTAGATACTTCCGTTCGGCAAAATTCAAATAAATTTGTTTTTTGCTCTCACTTATCCGTATCTTTGACTGCGTAAGATAAATAATAGGCATAAATGCCGCCAGTAATCATAAATCTTAAAACTATACCTAATATGGAACTACCTTTTGCCGAATCATGGCGTATCAAAATGATTGAACCTATCAGGAAAAGCACCCGTGAAGAGCGTGAACAGTGGCTCAGGGAGGCAGATTACAATGTATTCCAACTAAAGGCCGAACAGGTTTATATAGACCTGCTTACTGATTCCGGCACAGGTGCGATGAGCGACCGCCAGTGGTCGGCGATGATGGTTGGTGATGAAAGCTATGCCGGCGCCAAATCATTTTTCCATATGAAGGACATGATATCCTCCCTGACCGGTTTTGGATACGTCGTGCCTACCCACCAGGGCCGTGCCGCGGAAAATGTACTGTTCAGCGCATTGGTAAAGGAAGGTGACATTGTGCCTGGAAATTCGCATTTCGACACTACAAAAGGGCATATCGAAAGCCGTCATGCATTTGCGGTAGACTGCACTATTGATGAGGCCCGCGACACCGCTTTGGAGCATCCGTTCAAAGGTAGTGTGGACATATCAAAACTTGAAGCCGTATTGGAGAAGGATGCCGCACGTGTGCCGTTTATCATTGTTACAGTTACAAACAATACTGCCGGAGGTCAGCCTGTTTCAATGGAAAACCTAAGGCAAGTGCGCCGTCTGGCCGACAGGTACGGTAAAAGGGTGGTTTTCGATTCGGCGAGGTTTGCCGAGAATGCATATTTCATCAAGACGCGTGAGGAAGGCTATGCCGGACACACCATAAAGGAGATTGTAAGGGAAATGTTCTCTCTGGCCGATGCAATGACAATGTCGGCCAAGAAAGACGGCCTTGTCAACATGGGCGGTTTCATCGCGACACGCCACCAGGACTGGTTCGAGGGGGCGAAACGTTTTGTGATTCCGTTTGAGGGCTATCTGACATATGGCGGCATGAACGGACGCGACATGGAGGCCCTTGCCGTAGGGCTTGATGAGAATACGGAGTTCGACAATCTTGAGACGCGTATACACCAGGTACAATATCTGGCCGCACGCCTTGATGAGTTCGGTATACCCTACCAGCGTCCGGCAGGAGGGCATGCCATATTTATCGATGCATCGAAAGTCCTTACAAAAGTGCCGAAAGAAGAGTTCCCTGCCCAGACGCTGACTGTCGAGCTTTACCGTGAGGCCGGCATACGCGGATGTGAGATCGGGTATATATTGGCCGACCGTGACCCCGTTACCCGAGAGAACCGTTTTGGTGGGCTTGACCTCATGCGCCTTGCAATCCCCAGGCGTACATATACAGACAACCATATGGACGTGATTGCCGTGGCCTTGAAAAATGTATATGACAGGCGCGAAAGCATGACCCGTGGGGTCAAGATCATTTGGGAAGCGCCATTGATGAGGCATTTCACCGTTAAGCTTGCCCCTGCCTGCGATTGAGCATAATAGGATTTTAGAATAATAGGGAGGACACCATGTACGGTCTGTCCTCCCTATGGTATATGCAAACCGCTATTTTAGGTTTGTCAGTCCTTTCACGGCAATCCCGGCGAGTGTCATTCCGAAGATAGCCGTTATATGGCACAGCGAACCGTTTATCTGTGCTTTGTAATCGCATGTCTCGCTGCTTGTAAATACGTTCTGCAGAAGTTCGTCACTGTATACACACTTGAATTTTGCCTTTGGATAGGTCTTGTTGCGTTTGAACCTCTGGCGTAGGGCACGTGCCAGCGGACAGCCTTTCACATCCCAGAACTCAGCTACATGTATACGTGTAGGGTCCAGTTTAAGGGCCGCTCCCATCGATGACAGGAGGGGGACTCCTACCGATGTTGCAAGCAGTATAAGCTCAGCCTTGTCTTTGAGTGAGTCTATGGCATCTATCACGTAGTCATAGCTCTGTAGGTTGAATGTATGGGCCGATTCTGGCGTGAAGGATTCCGTGCGGACTTTTATTTCTGCCTCCGGATTGATTTCAAGCAGTCTGTCTTTCAGCACTTCTGCTTTAGGCTTTCCTACTGTGGCGGTGGTGGCCATGAGCTGCCTGTTGATGTTGGTCGCTGACACCATATCGGGGTCGACAATGGTAAGATTCCCCACACCGGTACGGATAAGGCATTCCGCTGCCCAAGAGCCGACACCACCGACACCGAATACTATTATCCTGCTGTCTCTAAGGCGTTCAAGCCCGTCTTTCCCGAGTAGCAGGGCTGTGCGGTCAAAAATGTTCTCCATTCTTACTGGAATTTATAGCCGGCTTCGGTTACCAGCTCACGGTCCTGGGCAACCTTTGATCCTATCGTGGTGAGAAGGTCGCCTACGATGCCTCCGTTTATCCCGATTCTAAGTGCCTTTAGCTGGAGATCACGCGTAAGCCGGGTGCGGCCTCCGGCAAACCTGAGCTGACGTGAGGGATGTATCAGGCGGAATATAGCAATGGTGTCAAGTATTTCGGTGTCTGACAGTGGCTTTGCTTTTTCTAAAGGCGTACCGGGTATAGGACATAAAATATTTATGGGAATGGAAACCGGGTCTATCTTACGCAATGTCAGGGCGAACTCCACACGTTGTCGTGCTGTCTCTCCCATGCCGATTATGCCGCCGGAACAGATTTCCATCCCTACTTGACGGGCACATTCGATTGTGGCTATCTTGTCATCGATGGTATGAGTGGTGCAGAGCTCTGGAAAATGGCTGGGTGCAGTCTCCAGGTTGCAGTGGTAGCGCCTAACTCCAGAATCCCACAGCTTTTGCAGTCCATCCTTGTCCAGCAGACCCATTGAGGCACATGTATATATGCCGACCTCGGACTGTATCCCGCGTATAATGCCGCACATCTCATCAAGGTCTTTCCCTCGGACGGCCCTGCCGCTGGCCACTAGTGAGAACCGGCGTATGCCGGCCTGGTGGTTTGCACGTGCCGCCTCTATGCACTCTTCGCGTGGTGTGACGCCATGCTCTTCACATCCTGTCGAATAATGTGCACTTTGTGCGCACCACCTGCAATTTTCCGGGCAACGTCCTGAGCGTACATTTATAATGGAGCACGAATCAAATTCCTTTGGACAGAGTGCGGCGGTGACCTTTGCCGCAGCATCATATAGCTGTTCATTCCCGCTTGCATCCAATAGTGAATAGGCTTCGCTTTCGGATATCATGCCTCCTGATAATATCTTGTCTGTGATTGATGTCAAAAAAGCATTCATATTTGTAAAGTTGTTGCTAATTATGGTTTGACTCCGGCAAAGGTACGACAATAAAAGCAATCACGTACGCCGATTGTGCTATTAATTGTAGTTTCAAAACCGAAGTGCAAAAGCACCAGTGCTTGAAACACATTCTCCT